>Ga0207428_10000167_pt1:87500-91345 | contig 91345 bp, 77 predicted proteins | sample RhiMethybrSRZTD1_FD_187600 | JGI IMG/M metagenome (GOLD analysis project Ga0207428, IMG submission 187600) | Populus rhizosphere microbial communities from Tennessee, USA - Rhizosphere MetaG P. TD hybrid SRZTD1 (SPAdes) (version 3) | ecosystem: Host-associated > Plants > Roots >... | reverse complement strand
ATGTCCTCGGCGCCGGCGTCGAGTGCTATCTCCATCAGCTTCTCTTCCGTCGTCTTGTCAGCGGCGATCGCGATCACGCCCTTCGGCTTGAACATGTAGGCGACGCTGCCGGCGCCGCCCAGGTTGCCGCCGTTCTTGGTGAATAGGTGGCGGATCTCGGAGACGGTGCGGTTCCTGTTGTCGGTCGAGCCCTCGACCAGGATCGCGACTCCGCCCGGGCCGTAGCCCTCGAGCAGCAGGTCCTCGTAGGTCGTGCCCTCGAGCTCGCCCGTGCCCTTCTTGATCGCGCGCGTAATGTTGTCGGCCGGCATGTTGGCGCCCTTGGCCTTGTCGACGGCCGTGCGCAGGCGCGGGTTGCTGCCCGTGTCACCGCCCCCGATGCGCGCCGCGATCGTCATCTCGCGGATCAGCTTGGTGAAGAGCTTGCCGCGCTTGGCGTCGAGCGCGCCCTTCTTGTGCTTGATCGTCGCCCACTTGGAATGTCCCGACATCGTCCTTCTCCTGCGCGGTCTTCGCGGAAGTCTAGCACCGGGGCGGGTGGCGGCAACAAAAAAGCCCTGATCCGTGAAGGACCAGGGCTTCTCGAATTCGAGTATGAAGAAAGTCCCGGCAACGTCCTACTCTCCCACCAGGTCGCCCTGACAGTACCATCGGCGCAGGAGGGCTTAACGGCCGTGTTCGGAATGGGAACGGGTGTGGCCCCTCCGCCATGGTCACCGGGATGAAATATCAAGCCGACTTTCAACCGGAGATTCTGATTTCGTTAGCGCGTGAGTGTGCGTCGTGCGTCGACTGCAGCGTTTACGAGCCGTTTTCGGGCAGTGTAAACACCATGGTCAAGCCTCACGACCGATTAGTACCCGTAAGCTGAGAGCCTCACAGCTCTTGCACACCGGGCCTATCAACCTGGTCGTCTACCAGGGGTCTTTAGGCAGGTTACCCTGCGGGAGACGTCATCTCGAGGCGGGTTTCACGCTTAGATGCTTTCAGCGTTTATCCCAACCGAACTTAGCTACCCAGCTATGCCTCTGGCGAGACAACTGGTGCACTAGAGGTTCGTCCATCCCGGTCCTCTCGTACTAAGGACAGCTCCTCTCAAGTCTCCTGCGCCCACAACAGATAGGGACCGAACTGTCTCGCGACGTTCTAAACCCAGCTCACGTACCGCTTTAATGGGCGAACAGCCCAACCCTTGGAACCTGCTACAGCTCCAGGATGCGATGAGCCGACATCGAGGTGCCAAACCTGGTCGTCGATGTGAACTCTTGGACCAGATCAGCCTGTTATCCCCGGCGTACCTTTTATCCGTTGAGCGATGGCCCTTCCACTCAGAACCACCGGATCACTAAGTCCTGCTTTCGCACCTGCTCGACTTGTAGGTCTCGCAGTCAAGCTCCCTTGTGCCTTTGCACTCGACGGCTGATTTCCAAACAGCCTGAGGGAACCTTCGAGCGCCTCCGTTACTCTTTAGGAGGCGACCGCCCCAGTCAAACTACCCGCCTAGCCATGTCCCTCCTCCCGATGAGGGAGGTAGGTTAGAACCTAAGAGCATTCAGGGTGGTATCTCACCGTTGGCTCCCCCGAGCCCGAGAGCCCGAGTTCACAGCCTCCCACCTATCCTGCGCAGAACGCACCCAAGTTCAAGGCTAGGGTGCAGTAAAGGTGCACGGGGTCTTTCCGTCTTGATGCGGGAAACCGGCATCTTCACCGGTGCTACAGATTCGCAGTGCCCCTCGTTGAGACAGCGCCCAAATCGTTACGCCATTCGTGCAGGTCGGAACTTACCCGACAAGGAATTTCGCTACCTTAGGACCGTTATAGTTACGGCCGCCGTTTACTGGGGCTTCAGTTCAGAGCTTTGCCTTGCGGCTAACTCCTCTCTTTAACCTTCCAGCACCGGGCAGGCGTCAGACCCTATACGTCGTTTTTGTGACTTTGCAGAGTCCTGTGTTTTTAGTAAACAGTCGCTTGGGCCTATTCTCTGCGACCCGCTCCCGCTCAGACCGCGAAGGTCTTACACGGGGGCAGGCACCCCTTATCCCGAAGTTACGGGGTCAGTTTGCCGAGTTCCTAAACGAGGGTTCTCACTAGCGCCTTAGGATTCTCTCCTCGCCTACCTGTGTCGGTTTGCGGTACGGTCACCAACGCACTCCTTAGAGGCTTTTCTTGGCAGCCTGGGATCGACTCACTTTGCGGGCCGGAGCCCTCGTCATCAGGTCTCGGAAACACGCCCCCGTGGATTTTCCTGCGGAGACTTCCTACACCCTTGAACCCCCCTGCGGGGGCTGGTCTACCCTTCTGCGTCACCCCATCGGTCTTTGTCGTGCGTCGGCAGTACGGGAATGTTGACCCGTTTTCCATCGGCTACGCCTTTCGGCCTGGCCTTAGGACCGACTAACCCTGAGCGGATTGACCTTCCTCAGGAAACCTTAGGCTTTCGGCGAACGCGGTTCTCGCGCGTTTTCTCGCTACTTGTGCCGGCAGGGTCCCTTCCATATCCTCCACCCGTCCTTGTCGGTCGAGCTTCGCCGAATATGGAATGCTCCTCTACCAATTGAACAGAGCGAACTCTGTTCAAGTCCGCAGCTTCGGTATCAGTCTTGAGCCCCGGTGAATTGTCGGCGCGGACCCACTAGACCAGTGAGCTATTACGCTTTCTTTAAAGGATGGCTGCTTCTAAGCCAACCTCCTGGTTGTTTTAGCGGATCCACATCCTTTACCACTAAGACTGAATTAGGGACCTTAGCTGGCGGTCTGGGCTGTTTCCCTCTCGACAATGAAGCTTAGCCCCCACTGTCTGACTGCCGTGGTCGCACTTTGCGGTATTCAGAGTTTGGTTGGATTCGGTACCTCGGTAAAGGCCCTAGTCCATCCAGTACTTTACCTCCGCAAGTGAAGTCCACGACGCTAGCCCTAAAGCTATTTCGAGGAGAACGGGCAATCACGAGGTTTGATTAGCCTTTCACCCCTACCCACAGCTCATCCAAGCTGTTTTCAACCAACACTGGTTCGGGCCTCCGGTCGGTGTTACCCGACTTTCACCCTGGCCATGGGTAGATCACCTCGCTTCGCGTCTTTTCCCAGCGACTGTGGCGCCCTGTTCGGACTCGCTTTCGCTGCGGCTCGCTTAACGCTTAGCCTCGCCACTGAGAAAAACTAGCCGGCTCATTATGCAAAAGGCACGCGGTCAGGCAACACCGAGAGTTGCCCCTCGGTAAACGCCCTCCCACTGCTTGTAGGCATACGGTTTCAGGTACTATTTCACTCCCCTCACAGGGGTGCTTTTCACCTTTCCCTCACGGTACTGGTTCACTATCGGTCGCAGGCAACGTATTTAGCCTTGGGAGATGGTCCTCCCGGTTTCCCGCAGGGTTCCACGTGTCCCGCGGTACTCAGGAACCAGACAAGGGAGCCTCTCTCGTTTCGCCTACGGGGCTTGCACCCTGTATCGCCGACCATTCCAGATCGTTCGGCTACGAGATCGGTTTCTTACTCCCCGGCGCCACTGCCGTGACACCCTGTCCAGTCCTACAACACCCCGAATGCAATGCCGGCAGGCTTATGCACACTCGAGGTTTGGGCTGATCCCTGTTCGCTCGCCGCTACTGGGGGAATCGCGATTGCTTTCTGTTCCTCCGGGTACTGAGATGGTTCACTTCCCCGGGTTGGCTACGCCATCCTATGAATTCAGATGGCGCGATCCAGGATTACCCTGGATGGGTTGCCCCATTCGGAAATCTTCGGGTCGAAGCCTGTTTGCGGCTCACCGAAGCTTATCGCAGCTTACCACGTCCTTCATCGCCGTCCTGCGCCAAGGCATCCACCGTACGCCCTTAGTAGCTTGA
>Ga0207428_10000167_pt1:0-85000 | contig 91345 bp, 77 predicted proteins | sample RhiMethybrSRZTD1_FD_187600 | JGI IMG/M metagenome (GOLD analysis project Ga0207428, IMG submission 187600) | Populus rhizosphere microbial communities from Tennessee, USA - Rhizosphere MetaG P. TD hybrid SRZTD1 (SPAdes) (version 3) | ecosystem: Host-associated > Plants > Roots >... | reverse complement strand
CCTTGTCCGCTGCTCGCCTTTGACGTCCGGAAGAGGCGCCCGTTACGCAGTTTCCACGCGGAAACGCACGAAACGGGAGGCACCGACGGACACGACGAACGACGCGGGGGCGGTCGCCTCTACCTCGCCGCCCTCTACGACGACCCCGTCTCTCTTCACCGCTCGCTGGCGGAGAAGCCGCTCCGCTTCGCTCTTCGATGGCGCCAGGCCCCCAGCCACCAGGAGCTCCCGCCACTTGTGCCGGCCGGCGGCGATCGACTTCTCCGGCATCTCCGAGGGAGCCTGACGGCCCTGGTGGACGCGCCGCCATTCCGCCTCCGCCGCCGCCGCCAGCGCCGTCCCGTGGAAGTCGGCGGCGATCCGGCGCGCGAGCGCGATCTTGGAGTCCATGGGCCGTCCGAGCCCCCGCTCCTGCTCGATCTCCGCCGGCGTGAGATCGGTGAGGAGCAGGTAGTACTTCCACATGAGCTCGTCCGAGATCGAGAGGACCTTGGCGAACATCTCGTCGGGGCTTTCCGACACCCCGATGTAGTTGTCGAGGCTCTTCGACATCTTCTCGACGCCGTCCGTGCCCTCGAGGAGCGGGGTCGTCATCACGACCTGCGGCTCGAGCCCGTAACTGGGCATGATGTCCCGGCCGACGTTGAGGTTGAAGAGCTGGTCGGTGCCGCCCAGCTCCACGTCCGCCTTCAGGGCGACCGAGTCGTAGGCCTGGGCCAGCGGGTACAGGAACTCGTGCACGGAAATGGGCTGCCCGGCGTCGTAGCGCTGCCGGAATTCGCGCCGCTCGAGCATGCGCGCCACGTTGTACGTGGCGGCCAGCTTCACCATGCCGTCCGAGCCCAGCGTCCCCAGCCATTCGCGGTTGAAGCGCGTCTCCGTCTTCTCCGGATCGAGGATCTTGAACGCCTGGCGTTTGTACGTCTCCGCATTGGCTTCGATCTGATCGCGGGTCAGGGGCGGCCGCGTCTTCGATTTGCCCGTGGGATCGCCGATCATCCCGGTGAAGTCGCCGATCACGAACACCACGCGATGGCCGGCGTCCTGGAAGTGCTTCATCTTGCGCATGAGGACGGTGTGGCCGAGATGGATGTCGGGCGCCGTGGGGTCGAATCCCACCTTGACCGCGAGCGGCTTGCTGCGCGCGAGCTTCTCCTTCAGGGAGGCCGGCGTCACGACGTCGACGCAGCCCTTGGTGAGGAGCTCGAAGTCGCCGGGTCCCATCAGGCCCTCGCGCCCACGCGCACGCGCCGGCCTTCCCGCTCGCAGCGGCCTTCGAGGAGCAGGCGAACCGCGCGCGGGTAGATCCGGTGCTCCGCCTCCAGGATGCGCGCGGAGAGCCGCTCCACGGTGTCGTCTTCGGCCACGGGGACCGCCTCCTGGGCGAGGATGGGGCCGCTGTCGAGCCCTTCCTCCACGATGTGCACGGTGGCTCCGCTGACCTTGACCCCGTGCTCCAGGGCCTGGCGCTGCGCGTCACGGCCCGGGAAGGCGGGGAGAAGGGACGGGTGAACGTTCAGGATGCGCCCGGGGAAGGCCTCCAGGAAGACGGGGGAGAGGAGACGCATGTATCCCGCGAGACACACGACGTCCACGTCGTGCTCGCGCAGGATGGCGACGATCTCCCGATCGTGATCTTCGCGCGGACGGCCCTCGTGGGGGCAGGAGCGAGCGGGGACGCCGGCCGCGCGCGCCTTGCCCAGTCCGGGCGCGCCCTCGACGTTCGAGACGACGACCGCGATCGTGCCTCCCAGCGCGCCGTTCCGCTCGGCCTCGATCAGGGCCTGCAGGTTGGAGCCGCGCCCGCTGATGAGAACGCCTATCCGGTTCATTCCAAGCTGACGCCGGAGCCCTTCACGACGGAGCCGATGACATAGCTCGTCTCGCCACGGCGCTCGAGCGAGTGCTCGACGTCGTGAAGGTCGGCGGGGTCGACGATCACCACCATCCCGACGCCCATGTTGAAGGTCCGGTACATCTCCTCCTCGGAGACGGCGCCGCCCTTCTGGATGATCCGGAAGAGCGGGGGCACGGCCCAGGCGCTCTTGCGCACGCGCGCGCCGAGGCCGGCGGGAAGGACACGCGGGATGTTGCCCGCGAAACCGCCTCCCGTGATGTGGGCGAGGGCGTGGACCTTCTTGCGCTCGAGGAGGGGCTCGAGAGCGGAGAGGTAGCTGCGATGCGGCGCGAGCAGGGCCGCCCCCACCGTCGTCCCCAGCTCGGGCACCTGGGTGTCCAACCCATACCCCATCACCGCGAACAGCACCTTGCGGGCCAGGGTGTAGCCGTTCGTGTGCAGGCCGGAGGAGGGCAGGCCGAGAAGGATGTCGCCTTCGCGCACGGCGGCGCCGGTGAGCGCCTTGGCGCGGTCCACCGCTCCCACGATGAACCCGGCCAGGTCGTAATCCTCGGGCGCGTAGACGTCGGGCATCTGCGCGGTCTCCCCGCCGATGAGAGGGCAGCCGACCTCCGTGCAGGCGGCGGCCAGCCCGCGCACGATCGCTTCCACCTTGTCGACGTCGATCTTGCCCACGGCCAGGTAGTCGAGGAAGAAGAGGGGCACCGCACCCTGCACCAGGATGTCGTTCACGCAGTGGTTCACGATGTCGTGCCCCACCGTGTCGTGCACGCCGGCCAGGATGGCGACCTTCGTCTTCGTGCCCACGCTGTCCGTGGAGGAGACGAGGACGGGCTCCTCGAGACGCGAGAAGTCCGGCCGGAACATCCCTCCGAACGATCCGATCTCGGAGAGGACGCCTGCGTTGAAGGTGCCGCGGGCGAGCGTCTTGATGCGGTCCTTCGCCTCGTCGGCGGCGGAGATGTCGACCCCGGCTTCGCGGTAATCCATATTCACTTTCAGGGGGGGCCGCATCGCACGACGGATGGCCCCCCCTGCGGCTTCGCCTACCCCCCCACCCGCTCGTCGCCGAGTGAATCGGCTCCTCGCGGCTAGGGGATTCTATTCGCTTCCGGCGTAACATCGCGCGCATGAGCGGAGGCGGCCCGTTCACCGCGCTCGAGGCGACGCTCGAGGAACGTCGGCTGCAGGTCGAGGAGGCGCTGCGGCGGCTGGCCGGCTCCGGGCGCGCGCCCGCGGTGCAGGCGGCGCTCGAGGACAGCCTCTTCGCTCCCGCCAAGCGCCTGCGTCCCATCGTGTCCCTCATGGTGGCGGAGGTCTTCCGCGCGGACCCGCGGCGCGTGCTGCCCGCGGGCGGCGCCATCGAGATGGTGCACACGGCGAGCCTGATCCTGGACGACCTGCCCTCGATGGACGACGCGCGCGCGCGCCGCGGCCGCCCCGCCTGCCACGTCGCTCACGGAGAGGCCACCGCGATCCTGGCCGCCTTCGCCCTCCTCAACCGCGCCTACGAGATCCTGGCCGAGGGATGGCCGGACGGGCCGGACGCGGCCGTGCGCAGCGATCTCGCGCGCGACCTCGCGCGCGCCGTCGGCCTCGACGGCATGATCGCGGGCCAGAGCGAGGACCTGCGCATGACGGATCAGCCCATCGACTTCCAGACGCTCGAGTTCATCCACTCCCGCAAGACGGGGGCCCTCTTCACCTGCGCGGCCGCCCTGGGCGCCGCGGTCGCACGCGCCTCCGCGGCGGAGACGGCGGCGGTGAGCGCCTACGCCAAGAACCTCGGGCTCGCCTTCCAGATCGTGGACGACCTCATCGACGTGACCGGGGACGCGGCCGCGGCGGGCAAAGACGTGGGCCAGGATCTGAAGAAGACCACCTTCGTCTCCTTCTCCGGTGTCGAGGGGGCGCGCCAGCTGGCGGCGGAGCTCGTGGAGACGAGCGAGGTGGCGCTGCGCGCCTTCGGACCGCGCGCGCAGCCGCTGCGCGATCTGGCCCGCTACGTGGTGGCGCGGAAGCGCTGACGCCCGGCTAGAATACGCAAGCGAGGAGCGCCATGGCCAAATGCCCGGAATGCGAATCCGATCTCGAGCTGGACGGCTACGAGCTGGACGTGGGGGAGAGCATCAACTGCCCCGAGTGCTCGATCGAGCTGAAGGTCACCGGCAACGACCCCATCAGCGTCAGCCTCGCCCCCGAGGAGTAATCAGCTGAAACTCTCCAGCGCCGCTTTCTCGTCCTCGTGGATGTCGAAGACGGGGAGCAGGCGGGTGATGTAGAGCGACTGCTGGACGCGCGCGCTCTGGTTCAGGATCTTCAGGGTCGCGCCCAGGTTCCGGGCCGTCTTGAGCCCGGCCACCAGCTCGCCCAGGCCCGCGCTGTCCATGAAGGAGACCTGCGAGAGGTTGAGCAGGATCTTCTTCCAGTTCTCGCCCAGGAGCTCGTCGATGGTCTCGCGCAGGATCTGGTCGCCCAGGCCCGCGCTCAGCTTGCCGTTCAAGTCGACGATCACCACGTCTCCGGCCTTGCGCAGCTCGATGTGCATGGTCTCCTCGCCTAGCTCGCCATCACGCGGCGGAAGGCCTCGACGTTGCGTTGCACGGTCACGCGCTTGCGCGCCTCCTGCATGTAGGACCGGAAGAGCTCCTCGCGGCGCTGCGAGCGCAGGGAGGCGATGAGCGAGGTCTTGTCCTTGGCGAAGGCCGCGGAGTCGAAGGCCTTCTTCTCGGTCACGCGGACGACGGCCCAGCCTCCCGGCACGCGGATGGGATCGGACAGGACATTGGGCTCCAGGGCGTAGGCCGCCTCGTCGAGAGCGACGCTGGTGCCGAGATCACCCATCGCCTGCCCGCGCGAGATGAGACCAGGTGTTTCCTTGCGCACGAGCTGGAGGCCGGCCGCCGCCTTCTCCAGGGACCCGCTGGCCGCGCGCGCCTTGAGGTCGGCCGCCTTCACCCGGGCCGCCTCGAACGCCGTCTCCTGCCGGAGGTCCGCCTTGACGCGGTCCTGGACCTCCTTGAACTCGGCGGGACGTGGGGCCTGGATTTCCTGCACGGAAATGAACACGTAGCCGGTGGGGACCTGGAACGGCTCCGGCTCCGTCTCCCCGCGCTTGAGCTCGAACGCGCGCGCCAGGAGGGGAGGGCTGTTCAAGGGTGGCGCGTCCCCGCCGCGGGCCAGGGGAGCGCTCCGATCCACGGTGAACCCGCGCTCCTTGGCCACGTCGTCGATCGACTTGCCGTGCCGCAGCGCCTCCGAGACCCCCTGGAGCTGCTCCTCGAGCAGGGCGCGCACGCGCTGGCCCATGAGCGTCCGGTTGATCCGGTCCCGCACCTGCGCAAGAGCCGGCGTCGTCTCGGCGCGCCGCGCCGAGACCCGGATGACGTGGTAGCCGTACTGGGTCTTCACGAGGTCCGAGACCTGCCCGGCGTTGAGCGCGAATGCGGCGTTCTCGAACTCCGGCACCATGCGCCCGCGCTCGAAGCAGCCGAGCTCGCCGCCCTGGGGCGCGGACCCCTGATCCTCCGACACCTTCTTGGCGAGGGCGGCGAAATCCGCACCCGCCCGCGCCTGGTCGAGCGCGGACTGCGCGAGCTTGCGCGCCTCGTCGTCCGTGTGCCCCTCCGTCGCCTCCGGCGAGGCCTTGACCTTCACCAGGACGTGGGCGGCGCACACCTGCTCCGACTGCTTGAACTCGTCCTGATGCGCGTCGTAGTACGCGCGCTCCTCCGCGTCCGTGACCGTGACCCGCGGCTGGAGCTTGGGCAGGTCGAGGAGGAGGTAGCTCAGCACGCGGCGCTCGGGGAAGGCGTAACGGTCCTTGCCGGCGTCGAAGCGCGCACGCACGTCGGCGTCCGTGACGGCGACGCTGGAGAGCTCCGCCGGCACCATCACGTATTCCGCCTTGACCTGTTCGTTGCGGCGCCGGAATTCGTCTTCCGCCTCCTTCGCGCTCACCATCACGCCGTCGGTGACCAGGGAGGCCACGCGCTCGCGCAGGATGCGGCGGCGCAGCTCCTGTTCGAACTCCGCCACACTGATGCCTTGCATCTCCAGGCGCCGGCGCAGCTCGTCGCCGCCCATGAAGCGGCCGTCGATCTGGAATTCGGGCGCGGTGGCCAGCCGCTGCCGGAGCGTCTCGTCATCGACGGAGATGCCGAGGCGCTGGGCCTCCAGCTGGAGGACGCGGTCGTCGATGAGGGACTGCAGGGTCTGCTCCTCGAGGCCCATGCGCTTGAGGGCCTCGTTGTCGAGCCGCCCCTGGTAGAGGCTCAGGTACATCTCCCGCTGGCGCATGTAGGCCTTCTGGTACTCGCCGACCGTGATCGGCATCGAGCCCACTTCGACCAGGGTGGCACCCGCCGCGCGGCTGTCGATGCCCATGCCCGTGAAGGCGGGGATGTACGCGATGATGAAGGCGGCGACCACCACCCACAGGAAGACGTAGAGCCACCGCTTGTGGCGGCGCATGAAGCCGAGGGCCATGCTCACTCCGTTTGCGGCTCCTCCCCTCGGAGGAGCCAAACGGGGATTCTATGCGGCCCCCGAAACCGGGGCAAACCCGGAGTAATCAATGGGCTGCGTTTGCGGCGTCTCTCCGCGTGCGACTATAATGCCGAGCACTCTAAGTCGCTCGGAGCGAGGGGTTTTTAGGGAATGGCGGCACCGGACCGCAGACGTGGCAAGGGCCAGGACGACATCGTCGACTGGTTCACGGTCTCGTATCGGTCCATCTTCATCGCGATCCTCGTGGTGATCCTCGTCGGCGGCGCCGCCGGCTACTACTTCTGGACGCGCAACGCGCCCGCGGCGACCGCCGTCGAACCGCCCGCCGCGACCGTCACCACCGCCCGCTTCACCACGCTCGAGGGAAACGTCAAGGTGAAGACGGTGGGGACGTTCGAATGGGTGAACGCCGATCGCTCGATGGTGCTGCGCAAGAGCGATCTCGTGCGTACGGGAGCGGGCGCGGCGGCGGAGATCACCTTCTTCGACGGGACCACGCTGCACGTGAGGCCGGACAGCCTCATCACCATCGAGGAGAGCTCGGAGGACCCTCGGACGAAGCTGCGCCGCGTGGCCGCGCACATTTCCTCGGGCGAGGTGCAGTTCAACGCCCCGCGCTCCACCGCGGCGGGCGCGGAGCGCGAGTTCTCCACTCCGACCTTGCGGACGACGACGGGGGAGGCGGCGGCGGGCGGCGTGTCGGTGCAGGAATCGGGAGAGAGCAACGTCAAGCTCTACACCGGCACGGCCACCGTGGCCACGAAGACGGGCGACTCCGTCAAGCTCGCGGCCAACACCCAGTTGAAGGTGGACGCGGCCGGCAAGGCGGAGCCCGTGCACGCCCTGCCGCAAGTGCCCGCGCTGCTGGCCCCGCAGCACCAGACCGAGATCACCTATCAGGATCCGGCGCGCGCCACGACGTTGCTCGTGTGGAAGCCGGTGCCCGGGGCCACCGCCTACCACGTGATGCTGGACTACAACGCCTACTTCAATCGTCCCCTCGTGGACCGCACCGGCATCACCGACCCGTCGGTGGAGGTGCGCGGGCTCGACGTGGGCAAGTACTACTGGCGCGTGGCCGCCGTCGACAAGGACAACGCGGAGGGAAGCTTCTCCGATTTCGCGCGCTTCACGGTCAGCCGCCCCCAGGGCGGGGGTCGCGGCACCGGCGATCCACCGCCGATCATCATCGAGTCTCTCGAGGTGCGCCAGAACATCCTGCAGGTGCGAGGGCGGACGGAGCCGGGGGCGACCCTGACCGTGAACGCACAGCGCGTGGACGTGGCCAGCGACGGGGCGTTCAACGAGTTCATCCAGCTCCCGGCCGAGAGGCCCGGCCGCCAGATCGTGGTCTTCCGCTCCGTCGGCATCAACGGCGGCGTCGCCGAGGTCAAGCGGCCGGTGATGGTGGGCGAGTGACGTGAGGGCCCGAGTGGCGGTCTTCAGCGGACCGGCCCTCCGGAAGAACCTCCACACCGGCGACGCGGACGGTCTGGACTACGAGTTCTTCCCGGTGGCCTCGGCCTCCGGGCGGCGCCTCGACGAGGCGGGCCTCGAAGGCGCGCTGGTGGAGATCGGGGCGGAAAGCTCGGGGGCGGCCCTCAAGGGCCTCCGCCGCAGCTTGCCCCACCGGCCCATCGGCAGCGTCTCCCTGCGCGCGGACGCCGCCGTGCTCAAGCGCTCGCGCGAGCTCGGCTACGACTTCCATCTGGCCTCCTGGCGCGCGGGCGATCCGCCCGCGCGGGAGGTGCTGGCCCACTTCGAAGACGCGCGCGCCCGCGAAGGGCAGGCGCGGCGCGCCGGCGACACCCAGGGCCGCCTGCGCACGACGACGCGGCGCCTGTCCATCCTCACCGACATCGTGAAGACGGCGAACTCGATCCTGGAGCCGCGCAAGATCATCGAGCTCATCATGGCCAGGGTGCAGGAGCTGATCCCCTCCGAAGCCTGGTCGATCCTCATGCTCGACGAGGAGAAGCAGGAGCTCACCTTCGAGCTGGCCCTGGGCGAGAAGGGCAAAGACGTGGCCGTCTTCCGGGTCAAGGTCGGCGAGGGGATCGCGGGCTGGGTGGCGCAGACGGGCGAGCCCACGATCGTCAACGACACCTCGAAGGACCCGCGCTTCGCGCGGCGGTTCGACGCTTCCACCCAGTTCCAGACGAAGTCCGTGCTCTGCGCGCCCCTCATCTCGCGCGGGCGCACCATCGGGGTCGTGCAGGTCATCAACAAGCAGGGCGGGAAGTTCACCCAGGGCGATCTCGAGCTGCTGCTGACGCTCGTCGAACCCTGCGCCATCGCCATCGAGAACGCCATCCTGTTCCAGCGCACGGAGCAGCTCACCATCACCGACGACCTCACCCGCCTCTTCAACTCGCGCTACCTGAACCTGTACATCGGGAGAGAGATCAAGCGCTGCAAGCGCCACGGCATCCCCCTCTCCGTGATCTTCCTGGACCTCGACGGGTTCAAGAGCGTCAACGACGCGCACGGGCACCTCGCCGGCTCGCGCACCTTGACCGAGGTCGGGGTCATCCTGGTGGAAGCGGTGCGCGAGAGCGACATCCTGGCTCGCTACGGCGGGGACGAGTTCGTGGTGGTGCTGCCGGAGACCCCACCCTCGGGCGCCCTCGTCATCGCCGAACGTATCCGACGCGCGATCGAGAGCCACGTATTCCTGAGGGACGCCGGGCTGGAGGCGCGCATCTCCGCCTCCTTCGGCATCGCTTCCTATCCCGACCACGCCCTCACTCCGGAAGGCCTCATACAGAAGGCCGATCAGGCCATGTATCGCGTCAAGGAGCGAGACAAGAACGGCATCGAGGTGGCAGTCTAGAGGAATTCACGAACATCCACGATGGCGTTGATTCCTGATAAACGCGACGCACGAACATGTATTCATGCAGTTATCCATACTGCGAGATGAGACCTTTTAGGATTCGCCGAGCGAGTCCTACCATGCGAGGCGAATCCTTTTGAACCTCCGCTCCATCACCAACCTGAGCTTCCTGTCCAACGATCTCGCCATCGACCTCGGTACGGCCAACACGCTGGTCTACGCGAAGAACAAGGGCATCGTCGTCTCCGAGCCGTCCATCGTCGCCGTCAACAAGGTGACGGGGAAGGTAGAGGCGGTGGGGAAGGACGCCAAGGAGATGCTGGGCCGCACCCCCGGCAACATCGTGGCCATCCGCCCCATGAAAGACGGTGTCATCGCGGACTTCGAGATCACCGAGAAGATGCTGTCGCACTTCATACGCAAGGCGCACAACCGCAACACCATGGTGCGGCCGCGCATCATCATCGGCATCCCTTCCGAGGTGACGCAGGTCGAGAAGCGGGCGGTGAAGGACTCCGCCCTCAAGGCCAAGGCTTCCGAGGTCTACCTGGTGGACCAGGCCATGGCCGCCGCCATCGGAGCCGGCCTGCCCATCACGGAGCCGAGCGGGAACATGGTGGTGGACATCGGCGGCGGCACCACCGACATCGCGGTCATCTCCCTGGCCGGTATCGTCTATTCGAAGTCCGTGCGCGTGGCCGGCAACGAGATGGACGAGTCCGTCATCCAATACATCAAGAAGAAGTACAACCTCCTCATCGGCGAGCGCACGGCCGAGCAGATCAAGCTCGAGATCGGGTCGGCCTTCCCCCTCGACGAGCCCATGACCATGGAGATCAAGGGGCGCGACCTCATCGAGGGCATCCCCAAGACCCTGACCATCACGGACGCGGAGATCCGCGAGGCCCTGGCCGAACCCATCTCGATCATCGTCAACGCCGTGCGCGTGGCCCTGGAGCGCACGCCGCCCGAGCTCAGCGCGGACATCGTGGACCGCGGCATCGTGCTCACCGGGGGCGGCTCGCTGCTCAAGAACCTCGACAAGCTGCTGCGCGAGGAGACCTCGCTCCCCGTCTCCGTGGCCGAGGACCCCCTCTCGTCGGTGGTGCTCGGAACCGGGAAGATGCTTTCCGACTTCGACCTGCTCAGGAAGATCAGCCTCGACTAATGCGTGCGGGCTTGGGGCAGCCGACCGCAGAGCGCGACGGCGCCGCGCAGCGGCGGCGGTGCGCGAGGGGGGTTTCAGGGGGGGAGCTCTCCGCGTTCGTGGATGATCGGAGAGTTCCCCCCCTGAGATCAAAGACGTAGAAATGGCGAGAGTCCTGGACACCAAGCGCTCCCGCTTCCTCCTCGGCGGGCTCGTGCTCGCGCACCTGGTGGTCATCAGCCAGCAGGTGGAGAAGGGCGGCGGCACCTCGCTCCTGGGTCAGACCGTGTTCGCCGTGCTCTCGCCGCTGCAGCGCATGGTCGGGGCGGGTCTGGGGGCCGTGCTCGCCACCTGGTCGGGGTACGTCGACCTGCGCCACGTCTATCGCGAGAATCAGGACCTCCGCGGCCGCATGGCCGCGCTGGAGATGGAGCTGCAGCGGCAGCAGGACCGCCTGCGCGAGGCCGACCGCCTGCGCGAGATCGCCGACGTCAAGCCTTCGCTGCCCTTCGACACCCTGCTCGCCCAGGTGATCGCCACCGACGGCGTGCCCTGGTACCGCACGGTGACGCTCAACCGCGGCCGCGCGGACGGGATCACGCTCAACGCGCCCGTCATCAGCACCACGGGCGTGGTCGGCCGCGTGGTCGCGGTGGGGCCGCGCGCGGCCAAGGTCCAGCTCCTGCTCGACCACGAGAGCGGCCTGGGCGTGCGCATCGAGCGCAGCCGCATCACCGCCGTGGTGTCCGGCCAGGCCGGGTTCGCCGACCACGTGGGCAACCTGCTGGCCATGAAGTTCGTGCCCGTCCTGGCCGACGTGGCCGTCGGCGACGTCGTCGTCACCTCCGGCCTCGACCGCATGTTCCCCAAGGGCCTCATGGTGGGCCGCGTGCAGTCGGTGAAGACGACGGGCGGACTCTTCAAGGACATCCTGGTCGCCCCGTCCGCCCACTTCGAGCGGCTCGAGGAGCTCATGGTCGTCCACGCGCAGCCCGACGCCCTGGAGCTGACGGAGGAAGTCCGCCCACCCGAGCCCAAGGCCGCCCCGCGTGCCCCCGTCAAGAGCAGTCCCGCGGCGCGATGAGGGTCTTCTGGACGGCCCTCGCCATCCTGGCCGCCCTCCTCCTGCAGACCGCGCTCGGGCGCGTGATGCCGGTGCAGGCCCGGATATTCGATCCGTTCCTGCTCGTTGTGGTCTACTGTGGGCTGACCGGCGGCGAGGTCCACGGCATGCTGGCGGGGGCGGCGGCGGGCTGGGTGCAGGACGTTCATTTCGGGGGCCGCATCCTGGGCCTCGGCGGGCTGAGCAAGCTGCTGGTCGGCTTCGGGGTCGGCGTCGGGTCCACGCGCTTCCATCTCGGTGAGCCGGCCGCCCGGCTGCTGGTGCTGATGGTGGCGACGGTCGTGGACGCCGTGCTGTTCGGGCAGCTCGCGCAGGTCTTCGACGTGCAGGCCTACGAGCTGAGCCCGCTCGGTCTGGTCGCGCGGGCGCTCGTGAACGGGGCCGTGGGGATGGTGGTGTTCGAGACGATGGACCGGCAGATGCGCCGCTGGGCGCCGCGCGCGTGAGGATCTACGAGGACCTGCGCACGGTCCAGCGGCGCGTGGGCGTCGTGCAGGCGCTGGTCGCCCTGGCCGTGGCCGGCCTCCTCGTCTACTTCTGGCACCTGCAGGTCATCCGCGGGAAGTACTTCCGCGACCTCGCCGAGAACAACCGCATCCGCGCCCTTCCCATCCCCGCCCCCCGCGGACCCCTCTTCGACCGCAAGGGGCGGATCCTGGCCGAGAACCGCTCGTCCTTCAACGTGGTCGTGACCTCCGAACGGAAGGACAGCCTCGGGGGGGCCCTCGAACGCCTCTCCCGGCTCATCTCCTTCGATCCGAAAGAAGTCCGCGAGCGCCTCAATACGCAAGGCCCTCGCTTCCGGACGGTCGTGGTCAAGGCGGACGCGAGCGACGAAGACGTGGCCACCATCGAAGCGCGCCGCATGGAGGAGCCGGAGGCGAGCGTGGACGTCGTGCCCTTGCGGTCCTACCCGCTGGGCATCGGGCTCGCGCACTCGCTCGGCTACGTGGGCGAGGTCTCGGAGAAGCAGCTGGAGGCCGCAGGGTTCGAGAAGCTGGAGCCGGGCACCGTGGTCGGCCAGGGGGGCGTCGAGCTGCAGTACAACAAGGAGCTCATGGGGCGTGACGGGCTGCGGCGGATCGTGGTCAACAGCCGCGGCGTCGAGGTCACGGAAGCGGAGCGCAAGCCGCCCCTGGACGGGCCCCCCGCGACCCTCACCATCGACCTCGATCTGCAGGCCGCGGTCGTCGAAGCCATGGCGGGGAAGGCGGGCAGCGTGGTCGCGCTCGACCCGCAGACGGGCGAGATCCTGGCCTACTTCTCCACGCCCGCCTTCGATCCGAACTCGTTCTCTTCCGGGATCAAAGCCTCGGAGTGGGCGGACCTGCTCAAGGACCCCGAGAAGCCGCTGCTGAACCGGCCCATCCAGGGCGGTTACGCCCCCGGGTCCACCTTCAAGATCGTCAACGCCCTGGCCGCGCTGCAGGAGCACGTCATCACGCCCCAGACGAAGTTCCATTGCCCGGGGTACCTCTCCGTCTACAACACGATCTTCCGCTGCCACAAGGAGACCGGCCACGGCACGGTGGACATGACCCAGGCCATCGCGCTCAGCTGCAACGTCTACTTCTACAACGTGGGCATCCGCCTGGAGATCGAGCGGCTCAGCCGCTACGCCCACATGATGGGCTTCGCCCAGCTCACGGGGGTCGACTTGCCCCACGAGCTGCCCGGCCTCTTCCAGGACCCGGAATGGAAGATGCGCACGCAACAGGCGCGCTGGTTCCCCGCGGAGACGGTCTCCGTCGCCATCGGCCAGGCCATGTCCGTCACGCCGATCCAGCTCCTGCGCGCGGCGGCGGTGGTGGCGAATGGAGGCAAGCTGGTCACGCCGCACCTCATGAAAGCGGTGGGCGGGCACCCCGTCGACTATCCCGCCCCCAAGGAGCTCGGCTTCCGCCCGGAAGTGATCGCCGCGGTGCGGGACGCGATGATCAGCGTCGTCAGCGAGGGCACCGGGATCCGCGCCAAGCTCGAGGGTGTCCAGGTGGCGGGGAAGACGGGATCGGCCCAGGTCGTGACCCACGCCCGGCTGGAGACGAACAAGCACGCGCGCGAGTACCAGCCCCACGGATGGTTCGTGTGTTTCGCGCCCGCTGAGAACCCGAAGGTCGCGATGGTGGTGATGGTCGAACACGGCACGGGCGGCGGGATCTCCGCGGCTCCCGTGGCCGGCCAGATCCTCTCGCGTTACTTCGGGGTCCGCGCGATCGGGCCGGGGATGACGCCGCCCCCGGACAACCCGCCCGTCGAGCCTTCACCCCAGCCCCTGCGCGCACAGGCGGCTCCGCTTTCTCCCACGCTCGCGCAAGCGAGGCCGAACTAGCTACCGATGGCCATCGACCGGCGGCTGCTCTTCAACATCGACTGGGGCTTCCTGGGCGCGGCCCTCATCCTCATGGGCATCGGCGTGGCCACGATCCTCTCCGCCACCTTCGCCGGCCGGAACACGGGGCTGGAGGTGAAGCAGCTCTACGCCATCGCCCTCGGCCTCGTGGGCATGCTCGTAGTCGTGTCGCTCGACTACCGGCGCCTCGTCGACCGCGCGCCGGTCCTCTACCTGGCCGCGGTGGGCGTGCTCGTCTACGTCCTCGCGTTCGGACCGCGCATCGCGGGCACGCGGCGCTGGTTCATGGGGCCCGGCGGCTTCCAGGTCCAGCCCAGCGAGTTCGCCAAGCTGGTGGCCGCCCTGCTCGTGGCCAAGCTGTTCGCGGAAGCGAAGAAGGAGACGCTCGGCCTCTTCGACCTCCTCGTGCCCGGCGCGGCCGTGGGCCTCATGGTGGTGCTCATCGCCGCCGAACCCGACCTCGGCACCGCGTTCACCCTGGTGCCGCTCTTCCTCACCGTCGCCTTCCTGGCCGGCCTCCGCGTGCGCGCGATCCTGGGCGTCGTGCTCGTGATGATGGTCGTGGGCAGCCTGGGCTGGATGTTCGCGCTCAAGGAGTATCAGAAGTCGCGCATCTACACCTTCCTGGACCCGAACCTCGACCCGCGGGGCGCGGGCTACCAGAAGATCCAGTCCGAGATCGCGGTGGGCTCGGGAGGAGTGGCGGGCAAGGGCTACAAGCAGGGCACGCAGAGCCAGCTCGGGTACCTGCCCGCGCGGCACACCGACTTCATCTTCTCGGTGCTCGCGGAGGAGAACGGGTTCGTGGGCGTGGTGGCGGTGCTCGGGCTGTACATGTTCATCCTGTGGCGGGCCTTCGAGACCGCGCAGATGGCCCGCGACCGCGTGGGCGCCTTCCTGGCCGCCGGCATCGCCGCCATCCTGTCTTTCCAGGTCATATACAATGTCGCGATGGTGGCCGGCCTCGTCCCCGTCAAGGGGCTGCCGCTGCCCCTCATGAGCTATGGAGGGTCCTCCGTGCTCTCCTCCCTTTTCGCGGTCGGCCTCATCCTCAACGTCCGGATGCGCCGCTTCGCCAATTGATACGCCGTCCCCGGCCTGATACCGAATTTTTTCGCTTGCTTCACTCCAATTCCAACCTCGCTCATCGCCGCGCTCAGCGCTTGGCAGAGAGCGCCCCAGAATCAGAGCCTTTCCTCCCCGATCCCGGCCCCCACGAGGCCGGCGGACGCCAGGGACGGCTCATGGAAGGGACCTTCCATGACCAAGGACCTCATCGTCAGCAGTACCCCCCAGGAGACCAAGGTCGCGCTCCTGGACGACGGCGTCGTTTCCGAGATCTTCATCGAGCGGGAAGCCCACCGCGGGATCGTCGGCAACCTCTATAAGGGCAAGGTCACCCGGGTCCTGCCCGGGATGCAGTCGGCCTTCGTCGACCTCGGCCAGGAGCGCGACGCGTTCCTCTACGTCGCCGACGTGATCGACGAGCTCGACGAGAACCTTCTCACCCCCGAGGAGGCCGGGCAGGCGGCCGCTCCGGACGCGCTCGCGCTCGCGCCCGCGCCCGCGGAAGGCGACGCGGCGCCCGGAAACGGGGCGGCTCCGCCGGCGGCGCCGGCCACGACCCCGAGCAACAACCACCGCAGCGTCGCCATCGAGGAGATGCTGGAGCCCGGCCAGGAAGTCCTGGTGCAGGTGGTCAAGGAGCCCCTCGGGCAGAAGGGCGCGCGCATCACGTCGCACGTCTCGCTGCCCGGGCGCTACCTCGTGTTCATGCCCACGGTCGAGCACGTGGGCGTCTCGCGCAAGATCACGGACGACGACGAGCGCCGCCGCCTCAAGACGATCCTGAAGGAGCTGCGGCAGAAGCGCGGCGGCGGGGGCCTCATCGCCCGCACGGTGGGGGCCGGGCGCAGCCGCGAGGACTTCGAGCGTGACATGCAGTACCTCTCCCGGACCTGGGACGAGGTGCGCGCGCAGTCCTCGCGCCAGGGCGCGCCCGCCCTGCTGCACCGCGAGCTCTCGCTCGTGCAGCGGCTGCTGCGCGACATCCTCTCCGACGACATCGCGAACATCCGCCTCGACGGGGAGAAGGAGTTCCAGCGCACGCTGGACATGGTCAACGTCCTCCAGCCCGAGCTGGCCCCGCGCGTCCGCCTGTACAACGGGTCCTCCGCCATCCTGGAGGAGTTCGGGGTCGCGGGCGAGCTGGAGCGGGCCCTGCGCTCCAAGGTGTGGCTGGAGTCGGGCGGCTACATCGTCATCAACCAGACGGAGGCCCTGGTCGCGATCGACATCAACACCGGCCGCTTCACGGGCAAGAAGAGGCTGGAGGAGACGATCCTCAAGACGAACGTGGAGGCGGTCAAGGAGATCGTGCGCCAGATCCGCCTGCGGGACCTGGGCGGCATCATCGTGGTGGACTTCATCGACATGGAGGAGAAGAAGAGCCGCCAGAAGGTCATGGCCGCGCTCGAGCAGGAGCTGAAGAAGGACCGCTCGCCCTCCAAGGTCATCTCCGTGAACGAATTCGGCCTCGTGATCCTGACCCGCAAGCGCGTGCGCCAGTCCCTGGAGCGGACGCTCTGCGAGCCCTGCCCGTATTGCTCGGGGAGCGGCATGGTGAAGAGCGTGACCACCGTCTGCTCCGAGATCTACGACGAGGTGCGCAAGCTGGCTCCGCACTTCTCCGGCAACGCCGTCTCCCTCCGCGTCAACCCCGACGTGGCGCGAGCCCTGCGCGGTGACGAGTCCACGGTGCTCAAGGAGCTCTGCGCCCTGCTCGGGCACGACGTGACCGTCCAGGGCGACCCGCTCCTGCACCAGGAGCAGTTCGACGTCGTCCCCCAGTGATGATGTGATTTGAACTGTGAAGCGGCGAGCCGTGGAACAGCAACTTCCCTCCCCCTACGTGGGGAGGGATAGGGTGGGGGGTCATTGAAAGTGGGGGGTCGATGAAAGACCCGGCCATCGAAGACTACGTCTCCGCCATCGAGACCCATCTGCGCGCGCGGCGCGGCGTCGAGCACATCCTCTCCCCGCGCGACTTCGCGCTGGCCCGCGCCTGGTACGAGGCGGGCGTGCCCCTGGCCACCGTGCTCGTGGGCATGGACCGCGCCTTCGAGCAGGGCGCCAACGTCACCTCCCTCGCCTATTGCCGGCGGCGGGTGGAGGAGCTGGCGGCGGCGGGCCCCCGGCCGGAGATCCGGCCCGCCCCGCCCGTGGAGACGATCCCGCTCTCCGAGGTGGAGGCGGTGCTGGCTTCGCTCCTGGAGCAGCTCGAGAAGGTGCGCCCGGCGCGCGGCTTGTCCTTCGAGCCCCCCTTGCGCAAGATCCGCGAGGTGCAGGACCTCCTGGCCGTGGCCGCGCGGCCCAACTGGGACTACGTGCGGGCCAAGCTGCGCGAGATCGACGACGACGTCTCCGCGGCGGTGCTGACCGTGTTCGACATCGAGCAGATCGAGGACTTCCGGCGCGAGGCCGCCCACGCCATCGAGCGGCACCGGGGCCGGGTGGACGACGAGGCCCTGGAGGACGCGAAGGTACGGTTCACGCTGCAACGCGCGCGGGAGAAGCTGGGGCTGCCGCGGGTGAGCCTGGTCTAGCACGTATACTCAGGCGATGCCCAGCCTGGCCGGCCTCCACCCGATCGTCGTCCACTTCGCGATCGCGCTTCTCATCGCGGGCGCCGTTTTCCGGTGGCTCTCTCTCACCGGCCGCCTGTCGTTCGCCTCCCCCGCGGCCGCGTCCCTCCTCCTCGTGGGCACGGTGGCCGCCGTGATGGCCGTGAAGTCCGGGACCGACGCCCACGGGCCGGTGGAGCGGATCCCCGGCGTCGTGGACGCGGTGATCGCGCACGAGCACTGGGGCGAGCGGGCGCGGAACGCATTCATCGTCGTGGCCGTGGCGGAGCTGGTCGTGCTCCTGCTCGCGCGACGCGGCAAGGAGCGCCTGGCCGTCATCGCGTCCGCCGTGCTCTGCGTGCCCGCGGTCTTCTGCCTCTACGAGGCGGGCGAACACGGGGGCGAGCTCGTCTACGAATATGCGGGCGGCCCGGGGCTTCGCACCGGGGATCCCGCGGACGTGGGACGCCTGCTGGTGGCGGGCGTCTACAACCAGGCCCAGGCCGACCGCAAGGCCGGACGGCCGGGGGACGCCGCCGCCCTCGTTTCCGCGATCGCGCCGCGCTTTGCTACCGATCCGAACGTGCAGGTCATGGCCGCGGAGTCGGCCCTGCTCGACCGCAAGGACCCCGCGGCCGCCCTGGACATCCTGGGCCGCACGGCCGTGCCCCAGGACAACGCGCGGCTCCGCATCCGCCACGGCCTGCTCATGGCGGACGCGCTGGAGGCGGCGGGCCGGCCCGATGCCGCCCGCGCCACCCTGCAGCAGCTCGCCTCCGCGTTCCCCACGAACGGACGGATCAAGCAGCGTCTGGCCGGCTCGCCCGCGCCCGCCCGCTAGCCGAGCGGGCGGGCGTCAGCTCGGCTTTTCCGCGCGCTGGAGCTGGCGCTCTTTCAGGGCCATCAGGCCGTCGTTGATGATCCCGGCCTTGCGCTCGCCCAGGAGCTCGCGCACCAGCGCCGCCTCGATCGCGAGCAGCCGGTCCAGCCCACCCAGGTAGCGTGCGATCTCGCCGCTCACGATGTTGCGCCGCAGGGCGAACGAGTCCAGCTCGCCCGCCGCGTCCACGGAGACGCCTTCGAAGAGCGCGGGCTCCTCGTGCAGCGCGCGCGAGAACGCGCGCTCGAAGAAGTCCGGGGCCTTCTCGCGCAGCTCGTAGCTCACGAGCTCGAAGAGGAACCGGTGCAGCTCGTTGAAGCCCTCGATCTCGCGGCCCACGGCCGCGCCGCGCATGCGCTCGGCGTGAGGCTCGGTCTTGTCGCTGCGCTCGGGGGCCGCGTCCTGGGGCACGCGGTCGAGCACGCCCGCCGCCCACAGGCCCCAGACCGTGCGGCAGACCTTGAAGTCGGACTGGCGCGCCGCCGCGCAGATCTCCTCGAGGCTCATCACGCCGTCCACGGTGGCGATGAGATCCATCTCCTCCTTGTGGAGGCTCATGTCGCCCATGGTGCTGGCGGTGTCGGCGGCCAGACGGTACTGCTGGCCGAGGCCGCCCACCGCGCGCCGGATGCGCGTCCAGCGCTCCACCCGGCGCACGCCCTCCATGATGAGGTCCGCGGTGGACATGCGCAGCACGATGACTTCGCGCGAGGGCAGGTCGCCCTCGTGGAAATCGAAGTGGCCGTCGTCCCACTGGAACACGCTGTAGATGATCTCCTGCACCTGCTCCGTCACTCCGTCCACGAGGTCCTTGGAGCGGATGGCGCCGCTCTCCACGAGGAGCGTGCCCTGGCGCTTGCCCTCCTTGATCGCGCGCACCGATTCCTCGAGGGAGCGATAGGAGATCAGGCCCTTGCGGAGGAGCATCTCGCCCAGGCGATCGTCGGGATCGGTGGAGGTCGCGAAGATGAGCCGGCCTTCGCTCAGGTACAGGGTCTTCGTGACCTTGCCCCGCGTGTTGCGCAAGGGACCCGTCTTCTTGCCGAGCAGCAGCGGCCGCAGGACGGCAGGGAGCGGGAACTCCTCGAGGGTGCCGCGCGGGCCGGGATGGCTCACGAGAGGAGACCATGCCGGCGCAGGTCCACGCGCCCGGAGCGGAAGCCGACCCCTTCCGCCTGCAGGCGGCGGCGCTGCAACAGCGGGCCCGCGCCCGCCCGCGGCGAGATGCGTCCGCCTGCCCCGACGACGCGGTGCCAGGGGACGGCCCGCGCCGTTCGCGGGTCCAGGGCGCGCAGCGCCCACCCCACGGCGCGGGCTCCGCGCGGCACGCCCACGAGCTGCGCGACCTGGCCGTAGGTGGCGACGCGGCCGCGGGGGATGGCGCGCACCGCCTCGTACACGCGCTCGAAGAACGCCATCGGAGGACCCGATCCTAGCACGCGCTCCGGTGCCCTTCGGGGCCGCGGGCGGCGGAGCGCGCGGTGGTCAGGCTTGCGGACTGGGCGACGGGGACGGCGACGGCGACGGGGTGATGGCGGGCGGAGGTGCGACGCGCTCCGGACGCGCCTGCGGTGTCGTGCTGATCTCGGAGGCGTCGATGCCGGGCACGGCGGGAACGTTCGGCGCCGCCGGGGTGGGCGCGGCCTCCGGCGCCCCGGGCGCGGGCCCGAGCCCAGGCCCGCTCAACGTCGAGGTCGGCACGTTGGGCACGGTCAGCGAGACCTCGCTCACCGTCGTCTGTGTCGTCTTCTCCGAGGCCTTGCGCAGCCCGACGACGTATTCGTCGTAGACGCTGGCCATGCGCTGCTGCGTGAGGCGCTTGGTGATCTCTTCCTTGAGGTCCTCGTAGGGAGTGACGGTCGCGTCCTCCTTGGCCACGAGGCGCACGATGCGGAATCCGTTCTCGAGAGCGATGGGATCGGAGACCCCGCCCACGGCCAGCGCGCCCACGACCTTCGCGAGCTCCGGGTTCATGTCGCCCGGATTCACCTGGCCGAGGTCGCCGCCGTTGGCGCGGCTGCCCGCGGTCGAGAGCGCGCGGGCCAGCGAGGAGAAGTCCTCGCCCCCGCGAGCCCGCCGCACGACGTCCTGGGCCTGGGCGCTGTCCGGTACCACGATCTCCTGGAGGTGCACGGACGCGCTCTTGCCGTATTCGCTCTTGTGCTGCTCGTACTCCGCCCGGGCCTCCGCATCCGTGACGGTGGCCTTCTGCTCCAGCTCGCGCGAGAGCACCTGTCGCCGGAGCACCGAGCGCTCGATGTTGCGCTTGAGGTCGTCCAGGCTCATCCCCTCGCGCCGGAGCTGGCGCTTGAGCTCCGCGTCGTCGGGGATGTTGTTCTCCTTCTTGATGCCGTCGATCACGTCCACGACGTATTCGGGGCGGAGCTTGATGCCGAGGTCGGCGGCGCGCTGGGTGATGAGCAGGTCGTCCACCGCTTCCTGGAGGATGCGCGCGTTGTTCTGCCGGAGGTAGGCCTCGACCTGTTCGGGCGGGATGCGCGCCGCCTGCACGGCCGCGAGCTGGCGCGCCTCGAACTCGGACTGCGTGATGATGTCGCCGTTCACCTTGGCCACGACGCGCTCGATGATCTCGGCGCGGGAGGCGGCGGAGAGGGCGAGGAGGCCGGCGCCCACGAGGGCGGCGCCGCTAAGACGGACGAGAACCGGTGACGGCTTCATGATTCACCTTGGCCCGGGCCATGAGGCCCTGGACGAACTGACGGACGCTCTGGTCCGATTTCCGGCGGAACAGCTCGGCCCGCGCCGCCTCCCGGCACCGCGGGAGGTCGGTCTGGCTCGCGGCCACGCGCTCGTCCACCCTCAGCACGTGGTATCCCAGGGGACTCTGCACCACGTCGCTCGTCTCGCCGGCGGCCAGCGCGAAGGCCGGGCCTTCGAGCTCCGCGGGCAGCTCGCCGCGGCCGAACGTGCCCATGGTCCCCCCCGTGCTCGCCTCCGGGCCCCGGGAGCGCGTCTGGGCCAGGTTGGCGAAGCTTTTGGGGTCCTTCTTGAGACGGCGTACGACGTCGCGCGCTTCGTTCGGCGTCGGCACCAGTATTTGACGCAGCCGGATCCTCTCCGGCCGGTCGAAATCGCGGGCGTGCTCCTGGCAGTAGGCGTCGAGCTCCGCATCCGTCAGGCTGACGCGGGAGAGCACGGCGTCGGTCAGGAGACGCCGCACGGACTCGTTCTCCTTTTCCTCGGCGTCGCCGCGGGCGACCAGCCCGCGGGACCTCGCTTCCAGGACCAGGATCCGTTCCTCGAGATACGGCTCGAGCAGGGCCCGGCGGACCTCCGGGGCCAGGCTCGTCCCGCCGCCGCGGGCCTGGACGGCCGCCACGTGCCGCTCGAAGTCGCTGCGGCGGACGGTTTCATCACCCAGCGCGAGCAGGACGGGGTCGTGGTCGCCTCCGCCCCCGGGCTGGGCCCGGCAGGCGAGCGCCAGCAGCGACGTGATGAGGGCGACCCGGCTGTGTGGAAGGATTGGAGTCACGGGCGGGCTTCAGCGGCGAGAGACGGCCACAGGCGATTATACGGCAGTTCGGCGGGGCCCCTCCAGGACGCCTTCCAGCGCCTGCAGCACGTCGCCGAGCGCTTCCATCGCCGCGCGGCCCGGGGGCAAAGGCGCGCGCAGGACCCCGGAGGGCGCCAGGGTGGCCCCCGGCCACGCGCGCACGGCGGCGGGGAGCGCCGTCCCGCCGAGCGGAGTCTCGGGGGCCAGGCGCAGATGCAGCGCGGAGGCGCCCAGGTCCACCTGCACCACGCCAAGAGCCTCGGCGCGGAGGCGCAAAGCGGCGTAGTGGAGCAGGCCTTCCACTGCGGGCGGGAAGGGGCCGTAGCGGTCGCGCAGCTCCTCGGCGAGCTTGGCGACCTCGCCCGCGTCACGCACCTGGCTCACGCGCTTGTACAGCGACATGCGCTGATGGACCTCGGGCACGTACTCTTCGGCGATGCGGAGGTCGACGCGCAGGTTCAGCACCGTGCGTGGAGAGTCGCGCGGGGCCTGGCCCTTGAGCTCCAGGATCGTCTGCTCCAGGAGCTTCACGTAGAGGTCCAGCCCCACGGCCTCGATGTGGCCGCTCTGCTCGCCCCCGAGCAGGTTGCCCGCCCCGCGCAGCTCCAAGTCGAGGGCGGCCACCCGGAACCCCGCCCCCAGCTCGGAGAACTCGCGCATGGCGGCCAGGCGTTTGCGCGCGATCTCGCTGAGCACCGTGTCCGGCGGCACCATCAGGAACGCGGAGGCCCGGCGCTCCGATCGTCCCACGCGCCCGCGCAGCTGGTAGAGCTGGGCCAGCCCGTAGCGATCGGCGCGGTTGATGATCATGGTGTTGGCGCGCGGGATGTCCAGCCCGTTCTCGATGATGGTGGTGGCGACGAGCACGTCCGCCCGCCCCTCGACGAAGGCGAGCATCGCCTTCTCCAGCTCCGCCTCCGGCATCTGCCCGTGGGCGACGGCGACGCGCGCCTCCGGCACCAGCTTCTGCACCAGGTGGGCGAGGGCGTAGATCGACTCCACGCGGTTGTGCACGATGTAGACCTGGCCGTCGCGCGCGAGCTCCTGGCGGATGGCGGTGGCGATGACGTCCGTCGAGAACTTCACGATCGAGGTCTGGATGGCCAGCCGGTCCTTGGGCGGGGTCTCGATCACCGACATGTCGCGGATGCCGGCCAACCCCATCTGCAGAGTGCGCGGGATGGGGGTGGCGGACAGGGTCAGGCAGTCCACGGTCGTCCGCATGTGCTTGAGCTTTTCCTTGGCCGCCACTCCGAAGCGCTGCTCCTCGTCGATCACGAGCAGGCCGAGGTCGCGGAAGCTCACGTCCTTGCTGAGCAGGCGATGGGTGCCGATGAGAACGTCGACCTTGCCTTCCGCGGTGTCCTTGAGGACGGCCTTGATCTCCTTCGTCGTGCGGAACCGCGACACCATCTCCACCCGCACCGGGAAGGGGGCGAACCGCTTGCGGAAGGTCTTCCAGTGCTGGAAGGCGAGGATGGTGGTGGGCGCGAGCACGGCCACCTGCTTGGCGTCGAGCACGGCGCGCATGGCCCCGCGCATGGCCACTTCCGTCTTGCCGTAGCCCACGTCGCCGCAGATGAGGCGGTCCATGGGCGAGTCGTCCGACATGTCCTGCATGACGTCGGCGATGGCCGAGGCCTGGTCCGGCGTCTCGTCGTATTCGAAGCTCTCCTCGAACTCGCGCTGCCACGGGCTCTCGCCGGTGAAGGCGTGCCCGGGCCGCGCCTTGCGCTCGGCGTAGAGCTTGAGGAGCTCGGCCGCCATGTCGCGCATCGCCTTCTTGACCCGGCGCTTGGTCTTCTCCCAGGTGCCGCTGCCGAGCTTGTCGACGACGGGGCGCGCCCCTTCCGCGCTCGCGTACTTCTGGACGCGGTCGAAGCTCTCCACCGGCACCTTGAGCTTGTCCCCGCCCTGGTAGACGAGGACCATGAACTCGCGGCGCAGGCCGGCCACCTCGATCGTCTCCAGGCCTTCGAAGCGGCCGATGCCGTGGTCCTGGTGGACCACGAGGTCGCCGACCTTGAGGTCGCGGAAGTCGGAGAGGAAGCTTCGCGCGCCCCGCCCCCGGCGGCGGTGGAGATGCACCTCTTCCGGAAAGACGTCGCCGTCGGCCAGGACACGCAGGGGCAGGTCGGGCAGCTCGAAGCCGGTGCCCAGGACCCCGAGCCGCACCTCGATCGCGGTGCCTTCCCCGACCGCCAGCCCGTCCTCCCGCAATACGTCCTTCAGCCGTTCGGCCCGGCCGGGCGTGCCCAGGAAGAGCACCGTCGACCCCGGCGCGGATTGGAGGTCCGCGGCCAGCGCGCGCAAGTCGCCCGCGTAGCGCCGTGGCGGGCGCGAAGGCAGATGCAGGCCGCGCGCGTCCAGGTCCACCTCGCGCACGTGGATGGCGGGCGCGCGCTGGATCCTCTCTTCGAGCGCCGCCGCCGGAAGGAGGACCTCCTCGACGGCGAGGGCCAGGGGATCCTCGCGGCGGGTCCGTTCCTCGTGCGCGCGCTCATGGAAGGCGTCCGCCTCCGCGTCGATCGCCTCCGGATCGAGCGCGGCGACCGTCCAGCCCGGCAGGACGTCCCAGGGCGCCACCGTGGCGGCGGGCACGAGGGGCAGCAGGTCTGGAATCTCCTCGCCGGCCAGGCCGCGGTCGATCCTCTCCAGGAGCCCCGGCAGCTCGCGCACGCCCGCGAACCGTTCCGGCAACAGCCGGCGCAACGCATCCTGTACGGACCGCGGCGCGAAGGCGTCCGTGAGCGGCAGGAGCTCGAGCCGGTCGAGCGTCCCGGTGGTGCGCTGCGTCTCCGGGTCGAACGTGCGCAAGCTCTCGACGGTGTCGCCGAGGAACTCGATGCGTACCGGCGTCTCGCGATCCGGGGGGAACACGTCGAGGATGCCGCCCCGCCGCGCGACCTGCCCGGGCGCGGAAACGGGGTCCTCGCGGCGGTATCCGCCCTCGTCGAGCGCCTCGAGCAGGATCTCCGGCGTGAGGTCTTCACCGCTCTCGATCGTGATCACCCGGGTCTCGAAGAGGCGCGGGGCGAGGACGGGCCGCAGGAGTCCCGCGGGCGAGGCCACGAGCGCACTGAGCCGCCCGCGCAGGGCGGCGTGCACGGCGGCGGCGCGGCGAAGGGAAGCCTCCGGATGGCGGGGCAGCCCGCGGAAGGGCGCGGGACCGGGGGCAGGCAGAGCCAGAACTGCGCCCGGAGCGCCCGCTTCCTGGGCCAGCGTGCGCAGGTCCTCCGTCACGCGCTCGACCAGCCGCTCGGTGCCGACGACGACCAGGAGCGGCGGTCCGGAGACGAGGAGCGGGACGAGGAGCCGCGCCGGGCCCGCGAGGCCATGGATGGCGACGAGGCCTTCAGCGGCCAGGAGGCGGCGCGCCTCCGTGACCTGGGGATGCGCCGCGACCGTACCCACCCAGGCCGCGGCCAGGCCGCCGGTGGGGATCGCGGGGAGGCTCGGCGCGCTCACGTGTGGCGGATGCGGGACACCATCGACGTCGTGGACCGCCCCGGCAACAGCTCGACGCGCACGACCCGGCCTCCTGCCGCCTCGACCTCCTCACGCCCGACGATCGCGTCCAGCGCCCAGTCCGCGCCCTTGACCAGGACGTCCGGGAGCAGGGCGGCGATGGTCTCGCGCGGAGTCTCTTCGTCGTACACCACGACGTGGTCGACGGCCTCCAGCGCCTCGATCGTCTCCGCGCGCTCGGACTCGCCCACGAGGGGCCGGCCTTCGCCCTTGAGGGCGCGCACGGAGCGGTCGCTGTTGAGGCCCACCACCAGGAGGTCGCCCTGCGCGCGGGCGGCTTCGAACAGGGCCACGTGGCCTGGATGCAGGAGATCGAAGCAGCCGTTCGTGAACACGACCACCTTGCCTGCGGCCTTCCAGGCCTTCCGCTGCTGGACGATCTCCGTGCGCGTGCTCGTCACCCTTCCATTGTGCAACGGGACGGACGCGGGGCGCCCGTCCAATCGCCCCTGTGGCGGTTGCCACAACCGTCACAAGCGCGGATGGACCTGGGCCCGCCCCCGTGGCACGCTGTCCCCGGCCGCCAGGAAGGCCTCCACGGAGGGTCCATGAGATCGAAACGCGTCGTGACCGCGGCCGCGCTGGCGACCGTCCTCTTCGGCGCGTGTGCCGCCGCCGCCGCGGACCCGGGGAGCGCGAGCGGGGTCAAGCGCGAAGGCTTCCTGATCGGCTTCTCGCTCGGTGCGGGTGACCTCGGACCCGACCCTTGCGACGGCTGCGGCCTCGGAGTCGGGGGCGACTTCCACATCGGGGCCATGGCCAGCCGCTCCGTGGCGGTGATGCTCGAGGGCAGCTTCCTCGCCCGTGACGAGCTCACGCACGGCCTCTTCGGCGTGGCCGGCCAGTTCTGGCCCGATCCGGCCGGGCGCTTCTGGCTCAAGGCCGGGCTGGGCGTGGGATCCCTCGACCGCGACCGCTCGTTCGGGGATCCCTTCGACGACTTCGACGACCGCGGCCACGACCACGTGTACCCGACCGTCTTCGGAGCCGCGGGCGTGGAAGTCGTGCGCTCGGGACGCTTCACGATCGACATCCAGGCCCGCGGCGCGGCCACGTTCCAGAGTGGCGACACCGCGCACAGCGTGTCGGTCAACGTCGGGCTCAACTGGTACTGATCTAGCCTTCCGTCTCGTGAAGGTCCAACTCCGGCCGGATTTCCGGGGGGGTGAGCGCGATCCCGCCCGCAAACGACCAGCGGTGCGCGGGACGATAGACCCCGACGTCTTTGATCCGGCTCTTCACGCGGAAGGTGTAGAGGCCGCGGTGATAGTCGTAAGGCGTGCCGTCGCGCCGGTGGGCGGCCACGTCGAGGAGGTACGTGCCCTCGACGAGGCGCAGGTCCTGCAGGATGAGGGCGACCTCGCCCGTCCCTTCCACGCGCTGCGGCTTGTACTCCTCGATGTGCGTGTTGGTGCCGTACACGGCGACGCCGTCCGCGTTGAACACGCCGACGCCGAAGACGAAGTCGTCGACGGGCGCGCGCGCGCTCACGGCCAGGGAGACGGTGAGGCTCTCCCCGGGAACGTAGACGTGGCGCTCGTGGCCGCGGTCGTCGAGGAGCCGGACGGACGTGATCTCGACCTCGCGGCTGCCCCAGCGGCCCTCGCGGTAGCCGTCCGGCGCGGAGGGCTCTCCGGGCGCGGCCTGGGGCGCGCTGGCTTCCGGTCCCGTCGCGGGCTGCCCGTGCTCCCGCGCCAGCAGCGCCTCCTCGCCTCCCGCCACGTAGGTGAGGTAGGCGTCGATCACGCGCTTGGGGTCGCCCTGGTCGGCGAGCTTCCCCTGCCGTAACCACAGCACTTCGTCGCACATCTTCTCGGCCAGGCCGAGGCTGTGCGTGACGAGGAGGATGGTCTTGCCCCGCCGCCGGAACTCCCCGATCTTGTCCAGGCACTTGCGGGTGAAGGCCTCGTCGCCTACGGCCAGCACTTCGTCGATGAGCAGCACTTCCGGATCGACGTGGATGGCCACGGCGAAGCCGAGGCGAGCGTACATGCCCGAGGAATACGTCTTCACGGGCGCGTCGATGAACCGCTCCAGCTCCGCGAAGGCCACGATGTCCGAGAAGCGCTCCTGGACCTCGCGGCGGCTCAGGCCCAGCATGATCCCGTTGATGGCGACGTTCTCGCGGCCGGAGATCTCGGGATGGAAGCCGGCCCCGAGCTCGATGAGCGCGGAGACGCGCCCATCGACGTGCAGGGAGCCGCGCGTCGGCTTGGTGATGCCGGCCAGCAGCTTGAGCATCGTCGACTTGCCGGACCCGTTCTCCCCGATCACCCCGAACGTCGTCCCCTTGGGCACCTCGAACGAGACGCCGTCGAGCGCGGTGAAGGTCTGGTCGGGCGTGAGGTCGCGGATGACGCTGCCGGTGAGGAGCGCGCTCTTGAGGGTCTTGAACTGGTTCCGGTGCATGAACCGGCGGTAGACCTTGGCCACGTCCCGGGCCACGACCGCGGGCGTCGTCACACCTCCTCCGCCAGGGTGTCGCGCAGCCGGTCGAAGAGGAAGGCCCCCAGGGCGAAAGCGAGCGCGGCCACCACCGCCGTGGCCAGCAGGCCACGCCAGTGGTCGAAGTGCCCCTCGAACAGCATCTGCTGGTAGGAGACGAGGAGGTGCGACATGGGGTTGATGCGGAGCAGCAGGCGAGCCTTGCCCGTGGTCGCCCCGTAGTAGTACAGCACGGGCGAGGCGAAGAACCAGAGGTGCAGCAGGTGACCGAGGATATTCTGCAGGTCGCGGAAGTGGACGGTCAGCGCGGAGATGATGAGGGCCAGCCCCACGGTCAGGACGAGCTGCACGAGGATGGGCAGCAGCAGGAGCAGCGCGCTGGGGCCCAGCCGGCCGTAGAGGACGAGGCAGAGGACGAGGATGGGCAGGCCGAGCACGAAGTGCGCGAGGTTCGTCAGCACCGTGACCACGGGGAGGACCTCGGCCGGGAACATCACCTTCTTGATCAGCGACCCTCCCGCGATCAGCACCCCCGACGCCTCGAGGACCGACGTATTGAACCAGGTCCAGGGCAGGATGCCGCAGAAGAAGAAGAGGAGGTACGGCTCCATCTGGGGATCTTTGCCCCGGGGAAGGATGACCCCGAAGACGAGCCCGTAGGTGAGGAGCTGGAGCAGGGGGTTCACGAAGCTCCAGAAGAAGCCGAGGATGGAGCCGCGGTAGCGGGCCTTGAGCTCCCGGCCGACGAGGCTCTGGATGAGCAGCCGGTAACGGAAGAGGGTGGCGAGCTGGGCGAGAGGCTGCGCCGCCTACCCTCTGGATCGCGCCGAGACGGCCAGGCGCGTCACCGCCTTGATGTACGCGGCCTGGGCTTCAGCGTAACCCGATTCCTCGCGGATGGCCTTCATGCGGGCCAGGGCCCGGTCGCGCGCGGTCTCGGCCCGCGCGCGGTCGATGTCCTCCGGACGCTCGCCCATCTCGGCCAGGATGTTCACGCGGTCGGGCAGCACTTCGCAGAAGCCCCAGAAGCAGGTGAGGCGCCGCCACTCCCCGCTCCGGCCATAGCGGATCTCGCCCAGGCCCAGCGTCGAGAGGAACGGAGTGTGGCCGGGCCGCACCCCGAAGTAGCCGTCCTCTCCGGGCGCGATGACCTCGTCGACCTCTTCACGCAGGAGGAGACCCTGCGGCGTCACGACCTCCAGGACGATCTTGGTGGGCAGGGCCATCGCTACTGCTTCAGGGCCTTGGCCTGCTCGTACACGTCCTCGATGGGACCCACGAGATAGAAGGCCTGCTCGGGCAGGTCGTCCAGCTCCCCGTTCACGATCATCTTGAAGCTGCGGATGTTGTCAGCGAGGCTCACGTATTTGCCGGGGATGCCCGTGAACTGCTCGGCCACGTGGAAGGGCTGGGAGAGGAACTTCTGGATCTTGCGCGCGCGCGCGACGACGATCTTGTCCTCTTCGCTCAGCTCGTCGATGCCGAGGATGGCGATGATGTCCTGCAGGTCCTTGTAGCGCTGCAGGATCTGCTTCACGTCGCGCGCGACCTTGTAGTGCTCCTCGCCGATGACGCGGGGATCGAGGATCCGGCTCGACGAAGCCAGCGGATCGACCGCGGGATAGATGCCGAGCTGCGCGATCTGGCGGCTGAGGTTCGTGGTGGCGTCGAGGTGCGCGAACGTGGTCGCGGGCGCGGGGTCCGTGTAATCGTCCGCGGGCACGTAGATGGCCTGCACGGAGGTGATCGAGCCCTTGGTCGTGGAGGTGATGCGCTCCTGCATCTCGCCCATCTCCGTCTGCAGCGTCGGCTGGTAGCCGACGGCGGACGGCATGCGGCCGAGCAGCGCCGACACTTCCGATCCGGCCTGGGTGAACCGGAAGATGTTGTCGATGAACAGGAGGACGTCTTTGCCCTCGTCGTCGCGGAAGTATTCGGCCACGGTCAGGCCGGTGAGGGCGACGCGCAGGCGCGCTCCGGGCGGCTCCGTCATCTGGCCGTACACGAGCGCGGCCTTGGACTTCTTGGGGTCCTTGATGTCGATGACGCCGGACTCCTGGAACTCCAGCCAGAGGTCGTTGCCCTCGCGCGTGCGCTCGCCGACGCCCGCGAACACGGACACGCCGCCGTGCTTCTTGGCCAGGTTGTAGATGAGCTCCTGGATGATGACGGTCTTGCCCACGCCGGCGCCGCCGAAGAGGCCGATCTTGCCCCCGCGCAGGTAGGGCTCGATGAGGTCGATGACCTTGATGCCGGTCTCGAACATCTCGAGCTTGACCGACTGCTCCTCGAACTTGGGGGCATGGCGGTGGATGGGCAGGCGTTTGGTGTGCTCGACCGGCCCCATCTCGTCCACGGGCTCGCCGATGACGTTGAGCACGCGGCCGAGCGTCCCCATGCCGACGGGAACGGAGATGGGTCCGCCGGTGTCGGTGGCCTTCATGCCGCGCACCATGCCGTCGGTCGGGAGCATGCTGACGCAGCGCACGCGGTTCTCTCCGAGGTGATGCTCGACCTCGGCGATGACGTCGATGGCGACGCCGCCCCCCGATCCGTCGTCCTGGATGCGCACGGCGTTGTAGATGGCGGGCACCTTGTCGTCGAATTCGACGTCGACCACGGGCCCGATCACCTGCACGACGCGCCCGACGTTCTCCGTTGCCATGTATCTATTCCTTGCCACTCGCCGCGCCGCGGCGCAGCGGCGCGGCGCAAGTTCTCCGTGCTACGTGCTACGTCTTGACTAAGTCAGGGGGGGCACTCACGCATGATCCGCGATTGGCGTTCGCGAGCCCCCCCTGAAACCCCCCTCGCGACACCTGTCCTTACGATCCCGCTCCCGAAACCACCTCGATGATCTCCTTGGTGATCGCCGCCTGCCTCACCTTGTTCATGTACAGGGTCAGGCGGTCGATCATCTCGCCCGCGTTGCGCGTGGCCGCGTCCATGGCCGCCATGCGCGCGCCATGCTCCGCAGCCGCCGACTCCAGGAGGGCGCGCCACACCTGGATCTCGACGTGTTTCGGCAACATGTCCGCGTAGATCTTCGCCGGCCCCGGCTCGTAGAGGTAATCGAAGCTGGGCTCGTGCGGCTCGATGGCCCTCCGCTCGATGGGCAGCAGCCGCTCCACGATGACGCGCTGCGCGATCACGCTCTTGAACTCGTTGTACACGAGGTAGACCTGGTCGGCCTCGCGCTCCGTGAAGGCCTTGATGAGGCCATGCGCGATCTTCTGCGCCGTTTCGTAGCGCAGGGCCTGGAACAGGCCCACCTGCTCGGAACGCACGCGGTAGTGGCGGCGGCGGAAGAAATCACGTCCGCGCCGCCCGAGCAGCTCCAGCTCGATCGCGTCCGGCCGCTTGTCCTGCAGGAAGCGCACGGCGGTGCGGATGATGTTGGCGTTGAAGCCGCCGCACAGCCCCTTGTCCGCGGTCACGAGCACGAGCAGGATGCGATCCCCTTCGCGCGGCTCGAGCAGGGGATGCGCGGTCGACTCCGCGCGCGCGGCCATGCTGGAGAGGACTTCCATCATCTTCCGCGCGTACGGCCGGGCCGCGAACATCGCGTCCTGGGCGCGGCGCAGCTTCGCCGCCGAGACCATCTTCATGGCCTTGGTGATCTGCTGCGTGTTCTTGACCGACCGGATACGCCGGCGGATGTCGACGAGGGCAGGCATGGGGGAGGTTAGCTTGCCTTCCCCGCCGGCTCCGCCTGGAAGACGCCCGCGAACTCCTCGAGGGCGGCCTTGAGCTTGTCCGTGAGCTCGCCCTTGATGTCCTTCTTCTCCGCCGTCTGCTTGAGGATCTCGGGGTGGCGGGTGTCCATGAAGCGGTAGAGCTCTTCCTCGTAACGGCGGGCGGCGGAGACCGGGTACTTGTCGATGTACCCGTTGGTGGCCGCGAAGATGATCAGCACCTGCTTCTCCATGGGCAGGGGCGCGTACTGGAGCTGCTTCAGGATCTCGGTCAGGCGCTGCCCGCGGGCCAGCATGTTCTGCGTGGCCTTGTCGAGGTCGGAGGCGAACATGGCGAAGGCGGCCAGCTCGCGGTATTGCGCGAGGTCCAGGCGCAGGCGGCCGGCCACCGCCTTCATGGCCTTGACCTGCGCGGACCCGCCGACGCGGCTCACCGAGTTGCCCACGTTGATGGCGGGGCGGATGCCGGAGTTGAAGAGGTCGCTCTCCAGGAAGATCTGGCCGTCCGTGATCGAGATGACGTTGGTCGGGATGTAGGCGGAGATGTCACCGGCCTGCGTCTCGATGATCGGGATGGACGTCAGGCTGCCCCCGCCGTTCTTGTCCGAGAGCTTGGCCGCCCGCTCCAGGAGCCGGCTGTGCAGGTAGAAGACGTCGCCCGGGTAGGCCTCGCGTCCGGGCGGACGGCGCAGGAGGAGCGAGATCTCGCGGTAGGCGGCGGCGTGCTTCGAGAGGTCGTCGTACACGCAGAGGGCGTGCTGGCCCTTGTCGCGGAAGTACTCCCCGATGGCGGTGCCCGCGTAGGGAGCGATGTAGAGGAGGGGCGCGGGGTCGGAGGCGGTGGCGGAGACCACGATCGTGTGCTCCATGGCCCCGAAGTCCTCGAGCGTCTTCACCACCTGGGCCACCGTCGAGTTCTTCTGCCCGATGGCGACGTAGATGCAGATGACGCCTTTGCCCTTCTGGTTGATGATCGCGTCCAGGGCGAGCGCGGTCTTGCCCGTCTGCCTGTCCCCGATGACCAGCTCGCGCTGGCCGCGGCCGATGTTGACCATCGAGTCCACGGCCTTGATGCCCGTCTCCAGCGGCTCGCGCACGGGCTGGCGGGCGATGACGCCGGGGGCGATCTTCTCGATCTCGCCGAAGACCTTCGTGGAGATCGGTCCCTTGCCGTCGATGGGCTGGCCCAGCGCGTTGACCACGCGCCCGACCATGTCCTCCCCCACGGGCACGGACATGATGCGGCGCGTCCGCTTGACCTCGTCCCCTTCCTTGATCTTCGCGAAGTCGCCCATGAGCACGGCGCCCACGGAGTCCTCTTCCAGGTTCAGGGCGATGCCCATCACGCCGTTGGGCAGGTCGAGCAGCTCGCCCGCCATGCAGCGCTCGAGGCCGTGGATGCGCGCGATGCCGTCGCCCAGGGAGAGGACGGTTCCCACCTCGGAGACGTCGACGCCGGCGCTGAAGCCGCCGAGCTGCTCGCGGATGATCTTGGTGATCTCTTCGGCCCGAATGTCCATTGGCTCTCCTCGCTACCTCTCCGCCCCTGCGAGCTGTTCGCGCAGGGCGCGCAGGCGCGCCCGCACGCTGCCGTCGTAGATTCGCCCTTCCATCCGGAGGAGCAGGCCGCCCATGAGGCCAGGGTCGACGCGGCGGCTCAGCTCGATCTGCTTGCCGCCCATGGCGCGGGCCGCGGCCGCGGAGATGGCGCGCGCTTCCGTGTCGTCCAGCTCGCGGGCGCTGACCGCTTCCGCCTCCACGATTCCCTTCCGCGCGTTCCAGAGGCGGACGTACGCCTTGGCCACCAGGGGCAGCAGCTCGATGCGGTCCCGCTCCACGAGCAGGGCGATCAAGCGCTGCAGGAGGTCGGAGGGGCGGCCGCGCAGAAGGGCGGCAATCACGCCCGTCTTCTTCGCCGTGGGCACGGTGGGATGGAGGAGCAGCGTCCGGAGCTCCGCGTGCTCGACGTAGAGCCGGCCCAGGTCGTCGAGGTCCTGGCGCAAGGCGGTGTCGCCCTTCTCCAGGGCCACGTCGAGGAGCGCGCGCGCATAGCGCCGTGCGGCCGCCTCGCCCCCCTTCACCGGGGCCTCGGCGCGCGGTTCTCGCGAGGGAGTGACTTCATGGGGCTCCGGCCAGAGCTATGGGTCAAGCGCGCTTCCGTCCTGTGCTTTTGGGGCCCCGAGGTGAGGCCTCGATCCGGGAAAAACGTCGCAGATTATCACGAGTGCCTAGACGAAGGCGAGGGGACGGGCGCGCGACGGAACCGCACGGCCGATGGCGCGGGCGAGACTCAAGTCGTCGAGGAGCGCGTCGGCCGCCGCCTCCGGAACCAGGAGGAGCAGGCCGCCCGAGGTCTGCGGGTCGTAGGCCAGCGCGCGTAGCGCCTCGTCCGCCGCCGCCGCATCCTCGACGAAGGGCTCGAACTGCCGGCGGTTCGCTTTGAGGCCGGCCGGCTGGTAGCGCGCGGAGAGGTCGCGCGCGCCCGGGAGCAGGGGGAGGTCGGCCAGGCGGATCTCGATCGTCAGGTGGCTCTCGCGGGCCACGTTCGCGGTGTGGCCGGCGAGGCCGAAGCCGGTGATGTCGGTGGCGGCGCGCACGCCGTGACGGCGCGCGACCGCGGCCGGGATGCGGTTGAGGGTGGCCATCGAGCGCTGGGCGGCGAGCGCGATCTCCGGGGGGGCCTGACCGGCCTTGACCGCGGTCGCGATCACGCCCGTCCCCAGCGGCTTGGTCAGGACGACGACGTCACCCGGACGCCCGGCGGCGTTGGTCATCATGTTCTCGGGCTCGACCACGCCCGTGACCGCGTAGCCGAACTTGATCTCGGGATCGCGCACGGTGTGGCCGCCGAGGAGGACGCAGCCCGCTTCGCGCAGCTTGTTCATTCCGCCGCGGAAGATGGCCGCCGACCACTCCACCGGGAAGTCCTTCTCCGGAATGGCGGCGATGGAGAGCGCGGTGAGCGGCTTTCCGCCCATGGCATAGACGTCCGAGAGCGCGTTGGCGGCGGCGATGGCCCCGTAGGCCTCGGGGTCGTCCACGACGGGAGTGAAGAAGTCCACGGTCTGCACGAGGGCGAGCCCCGGCTGCAGGAGGAACACTCCGGCGTCGTCACCCGTGCTGTGGTCCACGAGCACGCGCGGATCGTCGTTGGGCGTCAGACCGCTCAGGACCTGAGCGAGCTCGGCGGGGCCGAGCTTGCTCGCTCAACCGGCGCAGGCGACGCGCTCGGTGAGGCGCCGGATTCTCTCGCGATCGTCGGTCAGGGCTTTGATGCTTCTCCGGCCGCGCGCGCGCCGGGGAGGGCCACGAGCGTCGCGCGGCCGGCGCCGGAAGCGGCGGTCGGAGTCATCTCGCAATCGCCCTGGAAGAAGGCGCCCTCCTCGATCACGAGGCGCGGTGAAACGAGAGTGGCCTTCACCTTGGATCCGGCCAGGAGCTCGATGCGCTCCCGGCCCTGGATGCGGCCGCTGACCGTTCCCCGGATGGAGACGACGCCGCACTCGATCTCGGCGTCCACCTCGCCCGCTTCCCCGACGATGAGCGTGTTCTCGGAGACGATGCGTCCCTTGAGCTTGCCGTCGATGCGGAAGGTGTTGCGGAAACGCAGCTCCCCGTGGAACTCGGTTCCCGCATCCATGAATCCGTTGAGGTCTTCGGTCGTCAGGCCCTTGATCTTGATCATCGCCGCACCCCCCGCGGCCACGGGGCACGGCTCGACGATATCACGCGGGCGCTCACGACGGCCGCGGGCGTCCCGGGCGGACGAGGAGCTCGTAGAGCCGGTTGAGCTCGGCCTCGGTGGCGAAGGCGATCCGGAGCTGGCCCCCGCGCCCCCGGCGCGCGATCTGGACGCGCGTACCCAGGGCCGCCCGCAACCGCTCCTCGGCCGCGCGCGTGTTCGCGTCGCGCGTCGGCGCCGCCTTGGTGCGCGGCGCGCGCAGGAGGGCGACGCGGCGCTCGACCTCGCGGACGGACAGGCCCTTGCGCGCGGCCTCGCGGGCCAGGGCCGTCTGCTCTTCTGCCTTCTCGAGGGCGAGGAGCGCGCGCCCGTGCCCGGCATCGAGGCCTCCCGTGTTGAGGAGATCGCGCACTTCCCTCGGCAGGCGCAGCAGGCGCAGGGTGTTGGTGACGGTGGTCCGGTCGCGGCCCACCTTGCGCGCGACCTCTTCCTGGGTGAGCCGCAGCTCCTCCTGGAGGCGGTGAAAGGCCTGCGCTTCCTCCAGCGGGCTCAGCTCCTGGCGCTGGATGTTCTCGACCAGGGCCAGCTCGAGCAGGCGGTCGTCTGCCACCTCGCGCACCACGATGGGCACGGTGGCGAGCCCCGCCTGCTGGGCGGCGCGCCAGCGCCGCTCGCCCGCGATGATCTGGTAGCGCTCGCCGTGGCGGCGGACGAGGATGGGCTGCACGATCCCGCTCTCGCGGATGGACGCGCTCAGCTCGGCGAGCCGCGTGGGATCCATGGCCGAGCGCGGCTGGAACGGATTGGGCTCGAGGCTGGCCACCGGCGCCTCGCTCGTCGGCTCGGCGGCAGCGGGCGCGGCGGCCGGCTCAGGATCCGGCAGTAGTGCGGAGAGCCCCTTGCCGAGCGCCTTTCTTTTCATGAGCCATCACTTCCTTGGCGAGGTCCAGATAGGCCTCGGAGCCCCTGGACTTGATGTCGTAGAGCAGGATCGGCTTGCCGAAGCTCGGAGCCTCCCCCAGGCGCACGGACCGCGGGATCGTGGTCCGGAAGACCTTGTCCTTGAAGTGCTCGCGGATCTCACCCATGACCTGCTGCGTGAGGTTCGTGCGCTCGTCCACCATCGTGAGGAGGACCCCCTCGATGTCGAGACGTGGGTTCAGCGCGCGCTGCACGCGGCGCATCGTGTTCACGAGCTCGGAGATCCCTTCCAGCGCGAAGTATTCGCATTGCAGCGGGATGAGCACGGTGTCGGCGGCGGCCAGGGCGTTGACGGTGAGGAGGCCGAGGCTGGGCGGACAGTCCAGGAACACGTAGTCGAAGCGGTCGGCGGCGGCGGCCAGCGCTTCCTTCAGGCGGTACTCGCGGGCGAGCAGCGGTACGAGCTCCACCTCCGCGCCCGTGAGGTTGCGATCCGCGGGAGCCAGGGTCAGATGCTCGAGATCGGTCGAGATGAGGATGTCGTCCAGCGGCCGCTGGTCGATCATGACTTCGTAGATGCTGGGGCGCGGCTCGCGGGCCTTGCGCCCGAGCCCGGACGTCAGGTTGGCCTGGGGGTCCGTGTCGATGGCGAGCACGCGCCGTTCGGCCGCGGCCAGGGAGGCGGCGAGGTTGATGGCGGTGGTCGTCTTGCCGACGCCCCCCTTCTGGTTCGCGACCGCGATGACACGTCCCACGCGCCTCCCGCCGATGAGTCCGGCAGGATAGCACGAGCCTCGCGCCCACCCCCGGCGCGAGGTCAGCCGGGGCGCCGGCGCGGCGCCGGGGCGAGGTCATAGCGTTCGCACATCTGGCGGAAACGCTCGGCCACGTAGTCGTCGAGGAGGTCGCGGTGGGCGGCCACCAGGGGCACCAGGCGATCGCGCAGGAATTCCCCGCGCGCCATCCACTGGAAGTAGTCGCGTCCGCCGTGGTGATAGGGCCCGTAGAGGCGGCTCTCGGGGAACTGCGCCTGCAGCCAGCGGAAGAGCTTCTCGTGGCGGACGTGCATCCGCAGCGTCACCTGGGCCTGCCGGCCGTCGCCTCCGAAGTGGCCCTCCCCGGCCAGGAGGCCGAGGAGGTACCCGATGGCGAGATCGTCCGGACGCCTGGCCTTCATGCGGAGGAAAGGCTACGACTTGGCTGTTTCACCGTCAAGTTTCACGTGGCACCTCGGCGCCGCCCGCTGTTTCACCGTCATGTTGGTCGTGGAACATCCACGCGCCGGCGGACGTGCAGGTCCGGCCGCGGGCTGGGCTCGGGGGCGAAGGCGGCCTCGGGGGCGGGAGCCGAGCCCCAGGCCAGGAGGCGGCCCCCCACCGCCACCAGGGGTGCGATCTCGCCCGGGGGCAGGGACAGCGCGCGCAGGGAGACCGTCTGCGCCGGGGGCCCGTCGTAGGCGTCGTGGCGGCTCCGGCGGATGTCGAGGTCGCCCCGTCCGAGCGCCCGCGCCGCCTCGCGCAGGAAAGCCCAGCGGCGCTGGCGCGGCTCGAGGAGGACGACGGCAACGTCCCGGCGCAGGGCCGCCAGGACGAGCCCGGGAGAGCCGTTGCCGCTCCCGATGTCGAGGTGGAGGCCGGGGCCCAACAAAGACGCGGCAGGCACGACCGGCGCGATCAGGATGGCCACGCGGTCGGCCGGGGTCCGCGCTCCCGTCAGGTTGACGCGCGCGCTCCAGGCCGCGACGAGGTCCAGGTAGCGGGACAGCGACGCGATCCCGGCGGGCTCCAGGCCGAGGGCGGCCAGGTGGGGATCGTGGGCGCTCGTTCCCCCGCCCACGACGGGCTCAGTCCCGGGAGGGCTCGGCGGGATCGTTTCCGGCCGCGTCCGCCGGCCGCCGAGGTGCGATGGTGACTCGCCGGTCCGCGCCCTCGCCGACGCTGTACGTCTCGAGGCCCGGCCGCTCGCTCACGATCATGTGCACGATGCGCCGCTCGTACGAGTTCAAGGCCTCGGTGCGCCGCGGCTTGCCGTCCGCTTCCACCGCCTTCGCAATCTCGATGGCGCGCTCCCGCAGGCGCTGATCCCGATGATCGCGGTAGCCCTCGCACTCGACCACGAGGCGGCCCGAGGCGAGGCGGCCGCGGTAGGCCCGCTGCAGCACGTGCTCCAGGGCCAGGAAGACCTCGCCCTCTTCTTCCAGCAGCATCGCGCAGCCGGCCCCCTGCACCCGCACCCGCAGGCCGTCGGGCCCCTCCTCGACCTCGGCCGAGAGATCGACCGAGGCGGACTCGCCGAGGAGGCGCACGAGGGACCGGATGTCCGCCCTCACGTCTCCGCTGCGCGCGGCGGGCGGCTGCTCGTCTTCCTGCGGCCGCGCGCGCGGGGCGGCGGCCGGGCGGCCCTCCCCCGCGGGACGCCGCTCCAGGAGCACCGCGATCCGGGCCGGGGATCCGCTCACTCCCAGCCCGCCCGGGCGACCGGGGTCGAGCACGACGTAACGCAAACGCGCGGCCTCCAGGCCGAGACTGCGGGCGGCGGAGGCTACCGCGTCGGGGACGTCCTGGCCGGTGAAGACGGGGTCGCTCATGGCCGGCGGCGCTCCTTGCGCTGGGCCCGGTCGGCGGGGGAAGCGATGATCCGCATGGTCACCGCCTGCTGCACGACCGAGCAGAGATTGGACGAGAGCCAGTAGAGGTTCAACCCGGCGGGGGCGGCATGGAACATCACGACCAGCACCACCGGCATGATCATCATGATGCGCTGCTGGGCGGGGTCCATCGCCGTCGGGGTCATCCGCTGCATCACGAACATCGAGATCCCCATGAGCACGGGGGTGATGAACAGGGGATCGCGCTGGCTGAGATCGGGGATCCACAGGAACGAAGCGCCCCGCAGCTCGATGGCGACCTGGAGCACGCGATAGAAGGCGATGAGGAACGGCATGGTGAGCAGCAGGGGCAGGCAGCCCACCAGCATCTGCGTGCTCATGCTCATGCCATGGCGCTCGTAGAGGGCCGCGATCTCCTGCTGCATCTCCTGGCGCTTCGGGTCCAGCGCCGGCACCTTCCGGTACCTCTCCTGGATGACGCGCATCTCCGGCGAGAGCTTCGCCATCTTGATCCCGTTGGCGATGGAATAGTGCCGGAGGGGAGCCATGATCACGTTGATGAGGACGGTCAGGACGACGATCGACCAGCCGTAGTTGCCGACCCAGCCGTGCACCCAGCGCAGGAGCGCCATCAACGGGATCACGATGGGGCCGATCCACTCGCCCACGGGCACGACCGCGGCCAGGTCGTGGTCGAGGGCCGTGAGCAGGCCGTGGTCCTTCGGTCCCACGAAAAGGAGCCCGCCGTCTCCGGGCCCGCCCAACGGCACGGCCGCTCCCACCCCCAGTTTCTTTTGCCCGTCTTCCCCGGCCGGCAGCTCGATCGCACGCAGGTCGACCGTCCCCGGTACGACCGGCGGCACCCACAGGGCGGCGAAGTGCGTGCTCTCGACTCCCGCCCACCGCACTTCCGTGACCGGGTGCTGGGGGCCGATCTTGTCCGGCACGAGCCGTTCCACGCCCCGCGGACCGAACGAGACCCCCTGGGGCGCGTGGTACCCCTGTACCTCCATCTCTTCCGGCGTCGGGTTGCCGAGGCCCGGCCCCCAGATGACCTTCACGGGCAAGGGCCGGCCCGCCTTCTTCACCTCCGCCTCCACGCGGACGAGATAGCCGGGGCCGCGGAAGCGCAGGGTCTTGGTCGCTTCGATCTCGCCCTCCGCCCAGTGGAAGCGAAGCTCCGTCTCCCCCGACCCGGCCAGGGTCACGACCTCCGCCGAGGGCTGGAACAGCGCGTCCCGCAGGCGCGGATCCACGTCCGGGTCCCCCGTCTCGACGTCCAGCGCGCGCGGGCCCCCCGGGATGTTCTGGACCATCTCTTCCGGCCGGCCCTTGGCGTCGCGATAGCGCTTGAGCTGCCAGGAGACGAGACGAGCCCCGCGGTTCGAGAACGCCACCGCGACCTCTTGGCCCTGGGCCTCCACGCGCCGCTCCAGGGCGTCCGCGACCGGGGTCACCGACGCACTCGTCGGGGAAGCGGCCGGCGACGCCGTGACCCGCGCCGACGGGCCCGGCGCGGGACTGCGCTCGGCGCCCGGAGAGCCACTCGTGGGAGCGCCGCTCGCCGTGGGCAACGGCCGACGCGGGGCGGGTGCGGTCGGAAAGAGGAACTGGTAGGCGGTGAGGACCAGCAGGGACAGCGCGACGGCGATGAGCAGGCGGCGTTCTTCCATCGATGCTCTTTCTAAGGGACGGGGTCGATGCCGCCGCGGTGGAACGGGTGGCAGCGCAGGAGGCGCCGCACGGCGAGACGGCTGCCCGGCCCGGCCCCATGGCGCCGGATCGCCTCCTGGGCGTACACGCTGCAGCTCGGCACGTAACGGCAGAAGCCGCCGATGAGAGGCGCGAGCGTCACCCGATAGACCTCAATGAGCAGCAGGAGGGCTCGTGCGGTTACGGTAGTCCCGGCCGCGCGCGGCGAGGCGCCGGAGGCGATCTCGGTACTCACGCTCGACCTCGGGTTGCGTGCACTCCAGAATCTCGGGCTTGGGAATCAGGACCAGGTCGAAACCGGGCAGCGTCTTGAGCCGGCGGAAGCTCTCGCGGAGAACGCGCTTGGCCCGATTCCGGGCCACCGCGCCGCCGACCTTGCGCGAGGCCGCGAGGCCCAGCCGGCTGTACGTGCGTCCGTTCGCCGCGGCCACCATCAGGAAAAGGCGCCCGTCGAGGCGAATTCCCTGCCGAAACGCCTTCCGGAACTCCGACCCCCGGACCATCCGCTCGGCGTGGCGCAGCCGCGCGCCGGGCGGAGCCGCCACTCGCGGTCAGGCCCCGATCCGCTTCCGCCCCTTCTGACGCCGTCTCTTCAAGACGAGGCGGCCGCCCTTGGTGCGCATCCGCACCAGGAAGCCGTGGGTCCTCTTCCGCTTGCGGTTGTTCGGCTGGAAGGTCCGTTTCATGGCTGTCGTCTCGGCCGCGGGATCGAGGCCCCCGATGGGTCTCGCCTTCCCTGGGCAAAGGTGCAAGTCTACATCCTTCTGGCCTTTCCTGTCAATCGAGCTCCCTCTCCACCCCCCTCGGAACCGCTTCACTCCGCGGGTCCCGTGTGGTAACTTAAGCCGGTTTGCGGAGACGACCCGCCGGCCTTTCCTCGCTCTCGGAACCGCCGCTTTTCCACAGGTGTTGAAATCTCTGTGCAAAAAGGGCTTTGTCGGAAGGCTTTCAGTGTGGCGACCCGCAAGTTATTTCTAAACTACTGATTACACGTGCTTTATCTCTACAAGCCGCCGGTCGGCGGCCCGCCCGTGGCGCGCGTCGCTCCTTCGGGGCGTCCGTGAACCTCTGGGACGACGTCCTCGCGAAGGTGGAGTCCAAAGTCAACCGCCACAGCTTCGCCACCTGGTTCCGGCCGACGACGTCCCTCGGCCTCCAGGGCTCCACCCTCCACGTGCGCGTGCCCAACGCCCAGTTCAAGGATTGGCTGGCCAAGAACTATCACGGCGTCATTACGGAGGCCCTCGACGAGCTCGGGCGGGGAGAAGTCCACGTCCTCTTCGACTGCGACGCGGAGGCGACCACGCAGACCGAAGCCACGGCGGCGGCCGACAAGGAAACGCCGACCCTCGCCGTCCTCAACCCCAAGTACACATTCGAGAGCTTCGTCGTCGGCTCCTCGAATCAGTTCGCCCACGCCGCGGCGCGCGCGGTGGCCGAGATCCCCTCCAAGAGCTACAACCCGCTCTTCCTGTATGGCGGCGTGGGCCTGGGCAAGACGCACCTCATGCACGCCATCGGGCACTACATCCAGGCGCGGAACCGCAGCAGCCTGAACCTGCTGTACATCTCGTCCGATCGCTTCATCAACGAGATGATCAACGCCATCCGCTTCGATCGCCTGCCCGCCTTCCGTCACAAGTACCGCGCCATCGACGTCCTCCTCGTCGACGACATCCAGTTCATCGCGGGCAAGGACCGGACACAGGAAGAGTTCTTCCACATCTTCAATGCCCTCCACGACGCCCAGAAGCAGATCGTGATCTCGAGCGACTGTCCGCCACGCCAGATCCCGACCCTCGAAGAACGGCTACACAGTCGCTTCGAGTGGGGCCTCATCGCGGACATCCAGGCTCCGGACATCGAGACCAAGGTGGCGATACTCCGCAAGAAGGCGGAAGCGGAGCGGGTCCAGATCCCGGAGAACGTCGCCCTCTTCATCGCCAGCAAGGTGAAGACCAATATCCGGGAGCTCGAGGGGAGCCTCATCCGCCTCATCGCCTACGCGAGCCTGACCGGCCGCGACATCGACCTCCCCCTGACCCAGGAAGTCCTGAAGGATCTTCTGCACACCGAGGAAAAGCCCATCACGATCGAGATGATCCAGAAATTCGTGGCTGACCACTACAACGTGAAGCTCACGGACCTGAAGGCCAAGAACAACTCCAAGTCCGTGGCCGAGCCGCGCCAGATCGCGATGTACCTGACCAAGACACTGACTGACGCCAGCCTGCCCGAGATCGGGAAGGGCTTTGGCGGCAAGCACCATTCGACGGTCATCCACTCCGTCCGCAAGATCGACACCATGCGCAAGCGGGATCCCGAGTTCGACAGGCTCATCAACAGCTTCGTGCAGTCATTCAAATGAACTTACGGGACTTTTCCACGCCCGTCCGCCGCCACTCGCCGCGCACGGCCCGGCTCGTTACGAATTTGCACACCCGCCGGGTGGCGCCGGGCCTCCCGTCCACAGACGCATGCACAAGGCAAGCGGTCCGCTCTCCGCGGCTTGACGCGCTTTCCGCCGTCTCCGCAGGACCTCTCAAACTCCGTGAAATCAGTCTCACCGTCTATAGACCAGGAGAGGAAAGGTGATGGAGATCCTCGTCCGCAGGGCCGACCTGGTGAAGGAGCTCTCGCTCGTGCAGGGCATCGTCGAGCGGAAGAACTCCATCCCGATCCTTTCCAACGTCCTGGCCGAGGCCCGGAACGGTGAGCTGCGCATCGCGGCCACGGACCTCGACGTCTCGCTTCGCTGCGGGTGCGCGGCTCAAGTCGTCGCGGATGGCGCGATCACCCTGGGCGCGAAGAAGCTGTACGAGATCGCCCGGTCGCTTCCGGACAGCGACGTGCGCCTCAAGGTGCTGCCTGACTCCTGGGCGTCCATCGAATGCGAGCGCGTCAGCTTCAAGATGGCCGGGCTGCCCAAAGAAGACTTCCCGGCTCTTCCCGAGGGGAAGGCGGCCAAGGGCATCGAGATCCCGGGTGAGGTCCTGCGCGATCTGATCGCACGCACCGCCTTCGCGATCACGGCGGAAGACGCGCGCTACTACCTGGCCGGTGCCCTCCTCGTCCTGGACAAGGACGGAGCGGCCATGGTGGCCACGGACGGACACCGGCTTTCGTATGCCCATCGCAAGGCCTCCCTGAAGGTGTCGGAGGCCGTGCGTGTGCTCATTCCGCGCAAGGCCATCCACGAGATCGCGCGCCTCCTCGAGACGGAGGACGCCGCCACCTTCCAGCAGGTCGAGAACCACCTCGTGTTCGTGGTGGGCGGCCGCACGCTGGCCTCGAAGATGATCGAAGGGCAGTTCCCTGCCTTCGAGAAGGTCATCGCGCTCACCGGCGACAAGGTCGTGGCCCTGGAGCGCGAGCGCCTGGCCACGGCGATCCGGCGCGTGAGCCTCCTGTCGTCCGAGCGGAGCCGTGCCGTGCGCCTCAGCCTGGGCCCGGGCAAGCTCGACCTCGCCGCTTCCAGTCCCGACCTCGGTGAAGCGCGCGAGTCCCTGACCGCGGACTACCAGGGCGCCACGGTGGAGATCGGCTTCAATTCGCAATACCTGCTCGACTTCCTTGGCGTAGCCGGGTCGGAGTCCGTGTCCCTCGAGCTCAAGGACCAGGAGAGCCAGGGGATGTTCCGGCCCTCGGGCGAGGGCGCAACCGACTATCGCTACGTCGTGATGCCGATGCGGCTCTAGAGACCTGGAGTGTGGGTGGAGGAGATCGAGATCACGGACCTGCGCAACCTCCGTCATGTCCGGACGGGCCTGGGACCCGGCCTGAACGTGTTCGCCGGCCGTAATGCCCAGGGCAAGACGAGCCTGCTGGAAGCGGTGGCCCTGCTGGCCCGCGGACGGTCGTTCCGTACGGAGGAGGTACGCACGCTGATCCGTAAGGGCTCGAGCTCCCTGCACGCCCGAGGCGTCGCTCGTCACGAAGGGCATGCCGCCGTGCTCGAGGTGGAGCTTTCCGCGGCCGGCCGACGACTTCGCGTGGACGGGCGTGAGGTGGCGCCGCGGGCGTATCAGGGACGGCTGGAAGTGATCGTCTATTCGACGGAGCGCTTGAAGGTGATCCGGGGATCCATGCGGGACCGTCGCCAATACGTCGACCGCGCCGCGGCGGCTCTATGGCCCGCCTACCGTCAGGCCCTGCGCGACTACGAGCGCGTGGTCCAGCAGCGCAACGCCCTGCTGGAGTCGGGCGGGTCTGGGCTCGAGGCCTGGGACGAGCGCCTGATCGCGCTGGGAGGCACGCTGCGCCACCGCCGGAGCGGCTACATCGCGCGCCTGGCCGCCGGTCTGGCTCGCGCCTTCCGCCCCGAGGGCGAGACATACGCCATCACGGTGTCGCCCCCGGCCTCACCGGAAGGCGAAAGCGGTGAGCAGCGGCGTCTGGCCGAAGAGCTGTCCGTGCGCGCGCGTGACGAGCGGCGGGCACGGCACACCCTGGTGGGCCCGCACCGCGATCCGATCGCGCTCACCATCGACGGCGCGGAAGCGGCCGAACAGGCGTCCGCCGGCCAGTGCCGGAGCCTGCTCCTGGCCCTGAGCCTGGCCGCGCTCGAGGTGTACCAGGCCGAGCACGGTACGCCCGCGGTCGCGCTGCTGGACGATCTCGATTCCGAGCTGGACGAAGAGCGGGCGGCCGCGCTGTGCACGGAAGTCGCACGGCGAGGCCAGGCCCTGGTCACGACCGCGCACCCGCGGTGGGCGGAGCGGATGCGGGACGCGGGGCGCGTCTTCGCCGTAGAGCAGGGCGAAGTGCGTGCGGCGTGAAAGACACGGTGCCGGAAGGTCCGGCGACCGTCATCAAGGGCACTGAAGGGCTGATGACCGAACACGAAGGCAACGGCGGCGACGGCGGCGACTACGGTGCGGGGGCCATCCGGATCCTCGAGGGGCTGGAGGCCGTACGCGTCCGCCCCGCGATGTACATCGGGTCCACGGGCGAGTCCGGCCTGCACCACCTCGTCTACGAAGTGGTCGACAACTCGGTGGACGAGGCGCTGGCCGGCTACTGCTCCGAGATCAACGTGACCATCCACATCGACAACTCGGTGACCGTGGTCGACAACGGCCGCGGCATCCCCGTGGCCGAGCACCCCGACGTGCCCGGGATGTCGGCGGCGGAGGTCGTCCTCACCAAGCTCCACGCCGGCGGCAAGTTCGACCACAAGTCCTACAAGGTGTCGGGCGGCCTCCACGGCGTGGGCGTGTCCGTGGTGAATGCGCTGAGCGAGACCCTCGAGGTCGAGATCTGGCGCGACAGCAAGGTGTACCGCCAGACCTACCACCGCGGGGCCCCGCAGACCAAGCTCGAGAACACCGGGGTCACGGACCGCCGCGGCACCAAGGTCACCTTCAAGCCCGACACCCAGATCTTCGAGACCACCACCTTCAGCTTCGACACGCTGTCGCAGCGCCTGCGCGAGCTCAGCTTCCTGAACCGCGGGATCCTCATCACCCTCGACGACGAGCGGGACGACAAGAAGAAGCACCGCTTCCAGTACCAGGGCGGCATCGCCTCCTTCGTCGAGCACCTGAACCGCAACAAGGAGACGCTCGGCCCCGTGATCATGATCGAGGGCCAGAAGGACGGGGTCACCGCCGAGATCGCGATGCAGTGGAACGACGGCTACGCGGAGAACGTCTACAGCTTCGCGAACAACATCAACACCCACGACGGCGGCACCCACCTCGTCGGCTTCAAGAGCTCGCTCACCCGCACCGTCAACGCCTTCGGTACCTCCGCCGGCCTGCTGAAGGACGTGCAGGAAGGGCTGCAAGGCGAGGACACGCGCGAAGGACTCACCGCCGTGATCTCGGTGAAGGTGCCCAATCCCCAGTTCGAGGGGCAGACCAAGGGCAAGCTCGGCAACTCCGAGGTGAAGGGCATCGTCGAGAGCCTGCTCAACGACAAGCTCGGGGAATACTTCGAGCGCAACCCGCCCGTCGCCCGCCGCATCATCTTCAAGATCCTGGAAGCGGCCCGGGCGCGCGAGGCCGCGCGCAAGGCGCGTGACCTCACGCGCCGGAAGGGCGCCCTGGACGGCGCCGGCCTCCCCGGCAAGCTCGCGGAATGCCAGGAGCGCGACCCCGAGAAGTCCGAGCTCTTCCTGGTCGAGGGCGACTCCGCGGGCGGGTCCGCCAAGCAGGGCCGCGACCGGAAGTTCCAGGCCATCCTGCCCCTGCGCGGCAAGATCCTGAACGTGGAGAAGGCGCGCCTGGACAAGACGCTCGCCTCGGAGGAGATCCGCAACATCATCACCGCCCTCGGGACGGGGGTGGGCGCGGACGACTTCGACGTCACCAAGCTCCGCTACCACCGCATCATCATCATGTGCGACGCCGACGTGGACGGCTCGCACATCCGCACCCTCCTCCTCACCTTCTTCTATCGCCAGATGAAGGAGCTCATCGAGCGCGGGCACCTCTACATCGCGCAGCCGCCTCTCTACAAGGCCAAACACGGCAAGAGCGAGCGCTACCTCAAGGACGAGCACGCGCTGGACGCCTTCCTCATGGAGCGCGCGGTCGAGGGACGCAAGGTACGGCTCACGGATGGGCGCGAGATCGAAGGGTCCCGCCTGGTGCGCCTGCTCGAGAAGCTCGTCCAATACGGAAAGCTCCTCGCGCACGTGGAGCGCCGGGGGATCCCGCGCCGCCTGGCCGAGCTGCTCCTGCGGGGCGAGGTGAAGGACGGCGAGGTGTTCACGAACAAGGAACGCCTGATGGAGCTCATCCGCCCCTTGCGCGACGCGGGCGCGGACGTGGTGCTCGAGAAGGACGAGGAGCACGGCCTCTTCGAGGTCGTGCTCCAGCACGACGTCAGCGGGCAGATGCGCGAGGTGCGTCTGGACGACGACTTCGTGGGCTCTCCCGAATACAAGGCCCTCTACTCGACCTACGAAGAGTTCCGCGACATGGACCACCCGCCCCTGATCGTGGTGGACGGCGGGGAGAAGACCGTGAACAGTCGCGAGGAGCTCCTTCAGCACTTCATGACCGAAGGCAAGAAGGGTCTCCACATCCAGCGTTACAAGGGCCTCGGGGAGATGAACGCCGAGCAGCTCTGGGAGTCCACCATGGACACCGCCACCCGCACCCTCCTGCAAGTCCGGCTGGAGGATGACGAGGTGGCGGAGAACATCTTCACCACCCTCATGGGCGACGCCGTGGAGCCGCGGCGCCAGTTCATCGAGGAGAACGCGCTCAACGTCCGGAACCTGGATGTCTAGCGCCCTCGGCCATTCCCTCGCCGCACGCGCCGACATGAAGTCGGCGCGTGCTGCTTGTTACCTTGCCCATGACTGACGACACGCCACCGACGCCACCGACGCCGCCCAGCGACCCCATCGCCGCCTTCAAGGTCCCCAGCAATATCGCGGACGAGATGCGTCAGTCCTACATGGACTACGCCATGTCCGTGATCATCGGGCGCGCCCTGCCCGACGTGCGCGACGGCCTCAAGCCCGCGAACCGTCGCGTGCTCTTCGGCATGTCGGAGATGGGCCTCCAGCCCGGGCGCGCCTACAAGAAGAGCGCGCGCGTGGCGGGGGACGTGATGGGCAAGTACCACCCGCACGGCGAGGGCGCCATCTACGACACCCTCGTGCGCATGGCCCAGCCCTGGAACATGCGCGTGCCCCTGGTGGACGGGCAGGGCAACTTCGGATCCGTGGACGGCGATCCGGCCGCGGCCATGCGCTACACCGAGTGCCGCCTCACGCGCATGGGCGCGGCCATGATGACGGACCTGGACAAGGAGACGGTCGACTTCGCGCCGACCTACGACAACGAGTCCAGCGAGCCGGTGGTGATGCCCACCGCGTTCCCGAACCTGCTCGTGAACGGCGCGGAGGGCATTGCGGTGGGCATGGCCACCAAGATCCCGCCCCACAACCTGGGCGAGGTCGTGGAGGCCATCCTCTTCCTGATCGAGAGCCCGGACCTCACGCCGGACGAGCGCCTGGAAGGCGTCATGGCGCGCGTTCCCGGCCCCGACTTCCCGACCGCGGGCCTCATCTGCGGGCGGGCCGGCATCCGCCAGGCCTATCGCGAGGGCCGGGGCGGGGTCGTCATGCGCGCGCGCGCGGAGATCGAGACGCGCCGGGGGGACAAGGAGTCGATCGTCGTCACCGAGATCCCCTACCAGGTGAACAAGGCGCGCCTCATCGAGCGCATTGCCGAGCTGGCCCGCGACAAGAAGATCGAGGGCATCGCGGACGTGCGCGACGAGAGCGACCGCCAGGGCATGCGCATCGTCGTCGACATCCGCAAGGGCGAGTCCTCGCAGGTCATCCTGAACAACCTCTACAAGCACACCCCGATGCAGGAGACGTTCGGGATCATCATGCTGGCCATCGTCGACCAGCGGCCCCGCATCCTGAACCTGCTGCAGGCCTGCGAGCTGTTCCTCGACTTCCGGCGCGACGTGGTGCGCCGGCGCACCGCCTACGAGCTGCGCAAGGCGGAGGCCCGGGCCCACGTCCTGGAGGGTTACGTCATCGCCCTCGACCACCTCGATCAGGTCATCGCCCTCATCCGCGGCGCCAAGACGCCGGCGGAGGCGAAGGTCGGCCTCATCGCCCAGTTCGGCATGAGCGAGATCCAGGCGGACGAGGTGTTGAAGCTCCAGCTCCAGCGCCTCACCGGCCTCGAGCGCCAGAAGATCGTGGACGAGCTCAGGGAGCTGCGGACGCTCATCGCCGACCTCCGCGACATCCTGGCCAAGCCCCGGCGCGTGGACGAGATCGTGGCCGCGGAGCTGAAGACGATCCGCGACGAGCAGGGCGACCCGCGGCGGACCGAGATCCAGGACGCGGTCGAGGACCTCTCCGTCGAGGACCTCATCGCGGAAGAGGACGTCGTCATCTCGATCACCCACACCGGCTACATCAAGCGCACCTCCATCTCGACCTACCGCAGCCAGAAGCGAGGCGGGCGCGGCCGCATGGGCATGCGCACCAAGGACGAGGACTTCGTCGACCAGCTGTTCATCGCCTCCACGCACTCCTACATCCTGATCTTCACGGACCGCGGCCGCGTGTATTGGCTGAAGGTCCACGAGATCCCGGAGGTGGGCCCGCAGGGACGAGGCAAGGCCGTCGTAAACCTCGTGCACCTGACGCCGCAAGAGAAGATCGCGGCCTTCATCTCCGTGAAGTCGTTCGATGCCGGGCGCTACGTCCTGCTGGCCACGCGCAAGGGGATCGTCAAGAAGACGGAGATCTCGAACTTCGCGAACCCGCGCACGGCCGGCATCATCGCCCTCGGCGTAGAGGACGACGACGCGCTGATCGAAGCCGTTCTCACTGCGGGCAAAGACGAGGTCCTGCTCGGCACCAAGGAGGGGATGGCCATCCACTTCGCGGAGGAGGACGTGCGGCCCATGGGGCGCGCGGCCTACGGGGTGAAGGGTATCGAGCTCGAGAAGACGGACGACGTGGTGGGAGTGGAGGTGGTGAGCGCGGGCGGGACCGTGCTCACCCTCACCAGCAACGGCTACGGAAAGCGCACCACCATCGACGAGTACCGTCTCCAGAGCCGCGGTGGCAAGGGGATCATCGACATCAAGACCACGGAGCGGAACGGTCCCGTAGTAGGGGTGAAGTTCTTGCGCAGCGACGAGCAGGTGATGCTCATCACCGAAAAAGGTATGATCATCCGGCTGAACACAGCGGAGATCTCAACCATCGGCCGCAACACGCAGGGCGTGCGGCTGATCCAGCTCGAGGAGGGCGACCACCTCGTGTCGGTGGCGCGCCTCGCCGAGCGGGAAGAGGGTGACGAGGGCGGACCACCGAGGCCCGATGCTCCGCCCGAGGGCAAGGAGGAGGCATGATCAGGCGTGGAGGCGTGGCACTGGCGGCGGTCGTTGCCCTCGCGGGGGCGGCCTGCGGGCATCCCGAGAAGAGCGTCGTCGATCAGTACTTCAACGCCGTAAACGCGAAGGACACGCAGACCCTGTCCAGCTTCGCCGCCGTGAACTTCGACAAGAAGGTGGACCGGTGGGAGATCAAGAAGACGATCTCCGAGGACAAGAAGCCGGCGCCGCTCCCGGACCTCGTCCAGAAGGCCAAGGACGCGGACGCGGCCGTGGCCGCCAACAAGAAGGCGGCCAGCGCCTGGTCGCTCGATCGCATCGCCGACCTCGACACCGTTCGTGAGGCCCGCAAGGCCAACAAGCCCGTTCCGGCCAAGCTGAGCGACGTGGCCACCAAGTGGGACGACTTCAACGCCAAGGACCGCGACGGCAAGAAGACGGTGGCCATGAGCAAGGAGGCGGTGGACAAGGAGAAGCGCTCGATGGCGCGCTCCATCGGGGACGTCGACGACGTGGAGGCCCTCAAGGGCGACGTCAACGAGAAGCAGATCGAAGTGGACCTCACCATCGGGGGCCAGGTGCAGCCCCACGTGATGACCCTGCGCAAGTACGACGTCAAGCGCGACAACGGCCAGACCGTCCGCGGCCGCTGGGTGATCCAGAACTTGCAGCCGATGAGCTAGGTGGGGGCTGGGAAGTATTAAGTCAGGGGGGGCACTCACACACCACCGCGGTGGGTGTTCGCGACCCCCCCTGAAACCCCCCTCGCCCGTCGCCGCTGCTGCGCAGCGCCGCCGTGCTCTACGTACCCCCTAGAGGAGTTCCAGGCCCGCGAACCTGGCCACCAGGCGCTTGGCGCCGATGCCCAGGAACGAGACCGTCAGCTTGAGGTCGTCGCCGGCCCCCTCGCGGCGGACGACCGTGCCGACGCCGAAAAGGGGATGGCGGACGCGCGCGCCGGGGCGGATCTCGCCCAGGCCCGCGGCCGTGGGAGGGACCACGACGTCCGCCGCGCGCCACGGCTGCGGCGCGCCCGGAGCACGTCGGGGCGGAGCCCAGCTTGGAGCCATCCGCGACTCGCCCGTGATCTCCAGGCGGTCGCGCGGGATCTCGGTGAGGAACCGGCTGGGCTCGCTCACGCGTCGCTGCCCGAACACCTGGCGGCTCGAGGCCCAGCTGAGGTGCAGCCGCTCCATCGCGCGCGTCATGCCGACGTACAGCAGGCGTCGTTCCTCCTCCAGGGACTCCGGGCGGCTCAAGCTGCGTGTGTGGGGGGAGAGACCTTCCTCCAGGCCGACCAGGAACACGGACTCGAACTCCAGGCCCTTGGCGGAATGGAGCGTCATCAGGGTCACGGGGGCGTCGTCGCGGATCTGGTCCGTGTCCGCCAGCAGCGACACCTGGTCGAGGAAACCGGCCAGGGTCGGCGCCTCGTCCCGCGTCTCGTAATCGGCGGCCGCGGACAGGAGCTCGGCCAGGTTCTCGAGGCGGTCCTGGCTGTCCTGCGAGTCTTCCTGGGCGAGGGCGGCGGAGTAGCCCGTCACCTCGAGGATGCGGCTCAGCAGGTCCTTGATCGACAAGCCCTCCGCCTCCCCGCGGAGTCGCTCCATCAGGTCGCGGAAGCGGCGCAAGGGCTGGGTCGCGCGCGCCGGCAGCAAGGCTTCGTCTTCGACGGCGGCCACGGCCTGCCAGGACGAAAGGTGCCGCTGGGCGGCCACGCGATCGATCTCGTCCAGCGTCTTCGCGCCGATGCCCCGCGGCGGCACGTTGATCACGCGCCGCAACGCGATGGGGTCGGCGGGATTCCGGATGAGGCGGAGGTAGGCGAGGAGGTCCTTCACCTCCTTGCGTTCGTAGAACCCGACGCCGCCCACCACGATGTAGGGCAGCCCGCGCCGCATCAGCGCCTCTTCCAGGACGCGGCTCTGCGCGTTCATGCGGAACAGGACGGCCGCCCTCCCCCACGAGCGCACGGCGGCGATGCGGCTGACCACCCACTCCGCTTCCTGGAACTCGTCGCCGGCCTGGTGCAGGCGGACGGCTTCGCCCGCCGTCTTCATGGCCCGCAGCGTCTTGCCCTTGCGCTTCTCGTTGTGGGCCACGAGCGCGGACGCGGAGTCGAGGATGCCTTGCGTGGACCGGTAGTTCTCCTCCAGGCGGAGCACGCGCGCGCCCGGGAAGTCGTGCTCGAAGTCGAGGATGTTCTGGATGTCGGCGCCGCGCCAGGAATAGATGGATTGGTCCTCGTCGCCCACGACCGTGACGTTGCCCTTCGGCCCGACCAGGTGGCGGATGAGCTCGTATTGCGTGCGGTTGGTGTCCTGGTACTCGTCGACGAGGACGTATTGGAACCGCCGGCGGTAGGACTCCCGGACGTGCTCGTTGGAGCCCAGCATCTCCACCGTGCGCAGCAGGAGATCGTCGAAGTCGAGCGCGTTGGCCGCGCGGAGGGTCTGGTGGTAGCGCTCGGCCACGCGGGCCAGGGTCTGCGCAGCCACGGAGTCCCCGTCCGCATCTTCGGAGTCGCGCCCCGAGTTCTTGCGCGTGGAGATCCGGGAGAGCAGCCGCCGCGGAGGATTCACCTTCTCGGGCAGGTCGAGCGCCTTGAGGGCCTCGCGCACCGCCTGGAGCTGGTCGCTTTCGTCGTAGATGACGAAGTCGCGGTGGAGGCCGGCCGCCTCCGCCTCGCGCCGCAACAGGCGGACACACAGGCTGTGGAAGGTCGAGATCCAGCTCTTGAGGGGCGCCCCGGGAAGGAGGGCCTCCGTCCGCGCCTTCATCTCGCCCGCCGCCTTGTTGGTGAAGGTGACGGCGAGGACGGCCTCCGAAGGCACGCCCTTCTCGCGGATCAGATGCGCGATGCGGTGCGTGATGACACGCGTCTTGCCGCTGCCCGCGCCGGCCAGGATGAGGACGGGCCCGTCCGTGGTCAGCACGGCTTCGCGCTGTTGCTCGTTGAGCCCGGTGAGAAGGGAAGAGGGTTCGGAGGACACGGAATCCAGCATTTTAGCTCAGGGGGGCGGGTCCTGGCTTATTAAGTCAGGGGGGCAACTTGCGCTCACCGCGATCGCCGCTGCGCGTCCCCCCCCTCAAACCCCCCTCGCCTGCCGCCGTCGCGGCGCGGCGAACCGTGAGCTTATTTAGTCAGGGGGGCACTCACGCATCATCACGATGGGCGTTCGCGGCCCCCCTGAAACCCCCTCGCAACGCGCCGCCGCTGTGCGGCGCCGCCTTGCTCTACGTGAGGCTTGCCCGTCTCCGTGCCCGTCCGTTTGGCCGATCCAGCCTATTCGACGGTGACGGACTTGGCGAGGTTGCGGGGCTGATCCACGTCGCGGCCGGCGCGGACGGCGGTGTGGTAGGCCATGAGCTGCAGGGGCAGGACCATGAGCAGCGGCGACCAGACCTCCTCCACCGCGGGGACGTCGAAGATGAGGTCGCGTTCCGGCTCGAGTACCTTGCGCAGCTCGGTGTCGCCCTGGAACGTGATCGCGATGACGCGCCCGCCGCGGGCTTTCACTTCCTGGACGTTCGACAGCATCTTGTCGTACACGCGGCCCTGCGGGCAGAGGGCGACCACGGGCAGGCTCTCGTCGATGAGGGCGATGGGGCCGTGTTTCATCTCGCCCGCGGGATAGCCCTCGGCGTGGATGTAGGAGATCTCCTTCATCTTGAGCGCGCCTTCGAGCGCGATGGGGTAGTTGATGCCCCGCCCGAGGTACAGCATGTTCGGCGCGCGCGACAGCCACTTCGCCGCCTCGTCCATGCGTCCGCTCATGGCCAGCGCGTTCTCCATGAGGTGCGGGACCCGGGCCAGGCTCTCCAGGAGCTCGCGGCTGCGCTCCACCGTCAGCGTGCCGCGCAGGCGCCCCAGGCGGAGCGCGAGCACGGCCAGGGCGACGATCTGGGCGGTGAAGGCCTTGGTCGAGGCCACGCCGATCTCCGGGCCGGCATGCGTGAGCAGCGTGCCCGCCGCTTCGCGCGTGATCATCGACCCCTGCACGTTGCAGATCGCGATGGGCAGCGCGCCCAACCGCTTCGCCTCCCGGAAGGCGGCAAGGGTGTCGGCGGTCTCTCCACTCTGAGTGATGGCGACACACAGCGAGGCCGGACCGACCAGCGGCGTGCGGTAGCGGAACTCGCTGCCGTAGTCGACCTCCGCCGGCACCTGCGCGACCTGCTCCAGGAGGTATTTGCCCACGAGGGCGGCGTGCCAGCTCGTGCCGCAAGCCACCAGCATCACGCGCTTGGCCCGCTTGAGCTCCTCTTCCGCCGCGCCCAGCTCCTCGAGGTGGACCTCGCCCTCCTCGATGCCGATCCGGCCCAGCAGCGTGTCGCGCACCGCGCGCGGCTGCTCGTGGATCTCCTTGAGCATGAAGTGGCGGTAGCCGCCCTTCTCCGCCTGAACCGGGTCCCAGGTGATGCGCTGGGGCTTCCTCTCGACCACGCGGCCGGAGGCGTCGGTCAGCTTCACGGAGTCCGGGGTCACGACCACCACGTCGCCGTCGTCGAGGAAGAGGAAATCGCGTGTGTACGCGAGGAGAGCCGGGATGTCGGAAGCGAGGAAGTGCTCCTTCTCGCCGAGGCCCACGACCAGCGGCGGGCCCTTGCGCGCGCCGATCAGCTTCTGGGGCTCGTCCTTGTGGAGGAGGACGAGCGCGTAGATGCCTTCCAGCTCGCCGAGGGCGCGGCGCACCGCATCCTCGAGGTCGCCCTTGTAGAGCGACTCCACGAGGTGCGCGACCACCTCCGTGTCGGTCTGGGTGACGAACTTGTGGCCCTGAGAGACGAGGCGCTGCTTGAGGGGAAGGTAGTTCTCGATGATCCCGTTGTGGACGACGACGATCTTGCCCTTGCAGTCCTGGTGCGGGTGCGCGTTTTCCTCGCTGGGGCGGCCGTGGGTCGCCCAGCGCGTGTGCCCGATGCCGTAGGCGCCGGAGAGGGGCTCCGCGCGCAAGCTGTCCTCGAGGTTGCAGAGCTTGCCGACGGAGCGGCGTCGGCTCAGGCCCCCATCGCGCACCACGGCCACTCCCGCGGAGTCGTATCCGCGGTATTCCAGCCGGCGCAGTCCCTCGACGATGACGGGGACGGCGTCCCGCGATCCGACGTAACCGACGATGCCGCACATGGTCTCGGTGTCAGTCCTTCCGGTGGGCCTTCGCTGCCACCGGCTCGGCGGCAGGGGCCACTTCGGACCGCTTCGCTGCACGTCTCTTGCCAAGCTCCACCGCCCAGCCCGGCTTGACGGTCTGGCGCGCGCGTCCGAGGGCGAGCGCGCCCGCAGGCACGTCCTGGGTGATGGCGCTGCCGGCGGCGATGTAGGCCCCCTCGCCGATGGTGATGGGGGCGACGAGGGTGGTGTCGCTCCCGATGAAGGCACCGGCGTCGATGCGGGTGGGATGCTTGTGGGCGCCGTCGTAGTTGCAGGTGATGGTTCCGGCGCCGATGTTGACGCCGGGGCCCACGGTGGCGTCCCCGATGTAGGAGAGATGGGGCGCTTTGGAGCCGTCGCCGAGCGTCGTCTTCTTCAGCTCCACGAAGTTGCCGACCTTGGCCCTGGCCCCGATGCGCGTGTCGGGGCGGATGTGGGCGAAGGGGCCCACCGCCGCTCCCGCTCCCACCGTGCACTCGCGCAGGAGGCAATGGTCCAGGATCTGCGCGCCGGGTCCGACCTCGGTGTCCACCAGCCGCACGAACGGACCGACCGTCGCCCCCGCGCGCACGACGGTGCGTCCTTCGAGAAAGGTGTACGGCCGCAGGACGGCGTCCGCTTCCACGACGACGTCCAGGCCGACGTGAGTGGAATCGGGGTCCTCGATGCCGACCCCCGCCGCCATGAGCGCGTCCGCCCGCCGTGCCCGGAGGGTCCGCGTGGCCGCGGAGAGCTCGGCGATGCTGTTGACGCCGAGGCCCTCGTCGGGATCCTCGGCCGCCACCGCTGCCACCTTGTGCCCGCCCGCGCGCAGCAGGCCGACCACGTCCGTCAGGTAGAACTCGCCCTGCGCGTTCTGCGGCTGCAGCTTTCCGAGGACGCCGAGGAGCGCGGGCACCTCGAAGACATACAGCCCGGCGTTGATCTCGCGGATGCCCCGGACGTCGTCCGTCGCGTCCTTGGCCTCGACGATGGCGTTCACGCCGCCCTTGTCGTCGCGGACGACGCGCCCGTACGCTCCCGGATCGTCCAGGACGACGGTGAGGAGCGTGGCTGCCGCGCCGCGCTCGCGGTGGACGGCCAGGAGACGCTGAAGGGTCTCGGGCCGCAACAGGGGAACGTCGCCGTTCACGACCAGGAGTGTCCGATCCGGGTGGGCGGCGAACGCCTCGCGCGCGACCTGCACGGCATGGCCGGTGCCGAGCGGGGGCTCCTGGCGCACGAAGGTCAGGCCCCGGCCCGCGAACGTGGCCTCCACGGTCTCCGCCTGGTGCCCCACCACCACCGCGATGGGTTTGGCCGACGTCGCCTCGACGGTGCGCAGGACGTGCTCGAGGAGGGGCACGCCCAGGACCGGGTGGAGGACCTTGGCCCGCCCGCTCTTCATGCGCGTGCCCTTGCCCGCGGCCAGGATGACGGCTTGCACGGAATGCGAGCTCACCGAATCAGTCTAGCAGGCCGATGCGGTCCGGCTGCAGGCCGGACGCGCGGTCTTGAGGTGGAACGAACGGACTAGCTGGCCTGCGGGTAGAGGATCGAAAGGAACTCTTCGTCCTCGCGCAGGGTGTCGAAGTCCGGATCCTGACGGGCCTGGGCGCGGTTGGCCGGTCCGGCCCCGACCGCCTGCCGCAGCGACTTGAGGGCCGTGGCGTTGTCCCCCGCCCGCGCGGCGGTGGCCGCCATGCAGTAGAGGACGTGCTCGTTGCGCGGGTGGATCTCGGCGGCCTGGCGGAGGAATTTGAGCGCCTCCTCGTATTCCCCCCGGTTGTGCAGGTAGACGCCGTGGTGAAGGAGCTCCTCGAAGGTCTTGGGGCGAAAGGCGGGACGCTTCTCCAGCGCCCGCTCGCACACGGCCCGGTAGGACCTGGCGCGCTCCAGCAGGTCGCGCTCCTCCGGGAACCCTTCGAGCAGGGCGTTGAAATGCTCCCGGGCGCGGTCGTAATCGTGCTTGCCCATCGCCTTCATGGCCTTCTCGAACGTCTCGATGGCCTGCTGGCTGCGGCGGTCGACGACGGGGGCCGGCTTCTTGGCGGTCATGCGGGGGCCACTCCTCTCGAAAGCGACGGGGGCCGAGCCGCGAAGAATACCAGGGTGGGGGGCCGGGCGCAAGCCGGCCGGGAGGGGGGCGGGCCTGATAGAATGACCGTTTAAACAAGGCCCGGTTGAAGCCACCTAGGGACGAGCCGATCTCGATCCGCGGCGCTCGAGTCCACAACCTGCAGGGGGTGGACTGCGACATCCCCCGGAACCGCCTGGTGGTGATCACCGGCCCCTCGGGGTCCGGCAAGAGCAGTCTGGCCTTCGACACCCTCTACGCCGAGGGCCAGCGCCGGTACGTGGAGAGCCTCTCCGCCTACGCCCGCCAGTTCCTGGACCAGATGGAGAAGCCGGACGTGGAGTCCGTCACCGGGCTGAGCCCGGCCATCGCCATCGAGCAGCGGACGACGGTCAGCCATCCCCGCTCCACCGTCGGCACCGTCACCGAGATCTACGACCACCTGCGCGTGCTCTTCGCCGCGCTCGGGCGCCCCCATTGCCCGAAGTGCGAACGGCCCGTCACCTCCCAGACGACCGAGCAGATCGCCGAAAAGCTCTGGCAATTGCCCGCAGGCGCCACGGTTTCGGTCCTCGCACCCGTGGTGCGGGGCCGCAAGGGGGCCTTCCGCAAGGAACTCGCGAACCTGGCCGCGGAAGGGTACCTCCGCGTCCGCGTGGACGGGCGGGTGGTCAGCCTGGAGGAGAGGATCGCCCTCGATCCGCGCCGCAACCACCGCGTCGAGGTCCTCGTCGACCGCCTGGCCCTCCGGCCAGGGGCGGAGAAGCGCCTCCTTTTCGCCCTGGACAAGGCGCTGCACCTGGCCGGGGACGTGGTGATGGTCGCCGTTGGCGAGGAGGAGCGGTTCTACAGCCGGCGGCTGGCCTGCGCCCTCTGCGACGTGTCCCTCACCGAGCTGAGCCCCCGCGCCTTCTCCTTCAACAGTCCCTACGGCGCCTGCCCGCTGTGCGAGGGGCTCGGCTCCCGTTGGGACGTGGACGCCGGGCGGGTCATCCCGGACGAGAACAAGTCGCTCGTGGACGGCGCCATCCATCCCTGGCAACGCTACGGCCCGCGCCTCGTGCGCGAGGCGCTCGACGAGCTGGCCCAGCGCCTAGGCTTCTCCCTCGAGGTACCCTTCGCCCAGCTGCCCCGCCGGGCGCGCCAGGCCCTGCTCCAGGGAGACGGGACTTTCCCGGGCGTGCTCTCCGACCTGCGCCGCAAGGCGGAGAACTTCCTGCGCCTGGACGCGTCGCCCACCGAAGAGGCGGCCGCGCCGCCGGACGGCAGCGAGGCCTTCGACGACATCCGGCCCTATCTGGTCGAGACGACCTGCCCGGAATGCCATGGCGCCCGCCTCCGTCCGGAGAGCCTGGCCGTCCGCCTCGGCGACCGCACCATCGCGCAGTTCGTCCGGCTGCCCGTGACGGAAGCGGTCGGGGCCTTCGCCGGTCTGGCGTTCGAGCCGCGCGAGCGGCCGGTGGCGGAGCGCCTGCTGCCCGAGATCCTGTCGCGGCTCCGCTTCCTCGACGCCGTGGGTGTCGGCTACCTGACCCTGGATCGGCCCACCACCACGCTCTCGGGCGGAGAGGCCCATCGCATCCGGCTGGCCAGCCAGATCGGCGGCCGCATGCAGGGCATCCTGTACGTCCTGGACGAGCCTTCCGTCGGCCTGCACCAGCGCGACAACCAGCGCCTGCTGGCGACGCTCACCGGCATCCGCGACCTCGGCAACACCGTCGTCGTGGTCGAACACGACGAGGAGACGATCCGCGCCGCGGACTGGATCCTCGACCTCGGCGAAGGGGCGGGCCGGCAGGGTGGCCGGCTCATGTACCAGGGCCCGCCGGGCTCCATCGACGGCAGCCTCACCGGGCGCTATCTCCGGCGCGAGCTTTCCATCCCCGTTCCCGCCGTGCGCCGTGTTCCCAAAGGCGTCCTCCGCATCAAGGGCGCCCGGGAGCACAACCTGCGGGACCTCGACGTCGAGATCCCGCTCGGCGTGATCACGGCGGTGACGGGCGTGAGCGGTTCGGGCAAGTCGACGCTGGTGGAAGACATCCTGTATCGCGCCCTGGCCCGGCGGCTCTACGGCGCCGCCGCCGAGCCGGGCCGTCACGAGGCCCTGGAAGGCGCGGAGGCCATCGACAAGGTGGTGGCCATCGACCAGAGCCCGATCGGCCGCACGCCGCGGTCCAACCCCGCGACCTACGCCGGGGCCTTCACCTTCATCCGCGACCTCTTCTCGCTGGTACCGGAAGCGCGCGCCCGCGGCTACAAGCCGGGCCGGTTCTCGTTCAACGTCAAGGGCGGGCGCTGCGAGGGCTGCCAGGGCGACGGCGTCCGCGCCATCCGCATGCATTTCCTCCCCGACGTGTACGTGCGTTGCGAGGCCTGCCGCGGCCGGCGCTACAACCGCGAGACGCTGGAGGTGCTGTTCCACGGGCGCAGCATCGCGGACGTGCTGGACCTCACGGTGGACGAGGCCCTCCCCGTGCTGCGCGCGCACCCGCGCCTGTTCCGGATCCTTTCGACGCTGGCGGACGTGGGCCTCGGGTACATCCGGCTCGGCCAGAGCGCGGCCACCCTCTCCGGGGGCGAGGCTCAGCGCGTCAAGCTGGCGCGCGAGCTGGCCCGGCGCGAGACGGGCCGCACCTTGTACATCCTGGACGAGCCCACGACCGGGCTCCACCTGGACGACGTGTCGAAGCTGTTGCACGTGCTCGGCCGTCTCGTCGACGCGGGGAACACGGTGGTGGTCATCGAGCACAACCTCGAGGTCGTCAAGACCGCGGACCACGTCATCGACCTGGGTCCGGAGGCCGGGGCCGCGGGCGGCCGCCTCGTCACCCAGGGCACTCCGGAGAAGGTGGCGCGCTCGCGTCGCTCGCACACCGGGCGATTCCTGCGCGACGTGCTGCGTGCGTCCGCCGCCGCGCAAGCGGGCGCCGACAGCGACGAAGACGACGATGCCCCGCCCGCCCAATCCGCATGACCGTCGCCACCACCACCGACGAGAGCGCGCTCCTCGCCCGCCGGCCCGAGTTCCCCATCCTGGAGAAGACGACCTACCTCGTGAGCCATTCGCTGGGGGCGATGCCGCGTGGCGCCACCGCGCAGCTCGAGGAGTACACGCGGCAATGGGCCACCCGGGGCGTGCGCGCCTGGGCCGAGGGATGGTGGGCCATGCCCGTCACCGTGGGCGACAGCGTCGGGCGGATCATCGGGGCCGCCCCTCGCTCCGTCGTGATGCACCAGAACGTCTCGATCTGCCAGTCCGTCCTGCTGTCCTGCTTCGACCTCGGCGGCCGGCGCAACAAGATCGTGTACGAAGATCTCAACTTCCCGTCCGTGATGTACGTGTACGAGGCCCACCGCGCCCTGGGCGCGCGCGTCGTCACCGTTCCCAGCGAAGACGGGATGACGGTGCCCCTGGAGAGGTTCCTCCAGGCCATCGACGAGGAGACGCTGCTCGTTCCCCTTTCCCACGTGATCTTCCGCAGCGGTTTCGTGCAGGACGTGCCCGCGATCGTCCGTCGCGCGCACGAGGTCGGCGCCTACGTGGTGGCGGACCTGTACCAGTCCGCGGGCACCGTGCCCGTCGACGTGACGGCCTGGGACGTCGACTTCGCGACCGGTGGCAGCGTGAAGTGGCTGTGCGGCGGTCCTGGTGCGGGCTACCTCTACGTGGCCCCGCGGCTGCAGGCGCGCCTGCAACCCCGGGTGACGGGATGGATGGCCCACGAGCATCCGTTCGCCTTCGAGCCCGGCGCCATCGACTACGCCTCGGACGCGACGCGCTTCCTGCACGGCACGCCCGCCGTCCCGGCCCTTTTCGCGGCGCGCGCCGGTTACGAAGTGGTGGGCGCTCTCGGTGTCGAGGCCATCCGCCGCAAATCGGTCCGGCAGGTGCAGCTCCTGATGGACCGTGCCCGCGCGCGCGGCCTCGCGCCGCGCACCCCGGACGACCCCGATCGCCGCGGAGGCATGGCCATCCTCGACGTCCCCAACGGCGAAGCGGTCACGCGCGAGCTGCTGCGGCGCGAGATCATCGTGGACCACCGGCCCGGGGCCGGAATCCGCTATTCCCCGCACTTCTACACGACCGATGACGAGATCCTCTACGCCATCGATCAGACGCGCGAGATTCTCGATTCCGGGGCCTACCGAGACCACGTTCGCGCCGGGAAAACAGGCTTTTGAGCCACACCCGCCGTGGTATGCGAGCCACATTCGTGGCTGAACCACACCGGTCGTCAGCTTGGCCTGCAGACCGAAGTCGCTGAAAAATATGGCTTTGAGGTCCCAGCACGGCCATGGTTCGGCGATTGCAGGCCGCCAGCCCAGGTCTCATGGCCTATAGGAGAACTCTGAAGCGCGGCGTGGGCTGCATGGGCATCGGCCTGCATACGGGCCGTCCCGTCCGCCTGGACCTCAAGCCCGCGCCGGCCGAGCACGGTGTCCGCTTCCGGCGGACCGATGTCGGCGTCGAGATCCCCGCTCACATCGACCACCTGGGCCGCCTCGATCACGCCACCACGCTCAGCCGGGATGGTGTATCCATCGATACGGTCGAGCACCTCCTCTCCGCGCTCTATTCGCTCGGTGTGGACGACGTCCTGGTGGAGGTGGACGGTCCCGAGATCCCGGTGATGGACGGCAGCGCCGCCCCCTTCGTGATCCTCATCCACGAAGCGGGCCTGCGGCCGCACAAGGCCTCGCGGCGCTACCTGAAGATGCTGCGCCCGGTCGAGGTGGTGCGCGGCGCCAAGTGGGCGCGCCTGAGCCCGTCCGACCAGTTCCGCGTCAGCTACACGATCGGCTTCGACCACCCGCTCCTGCGCCACCAGACGGCGTCCGTCCGGGTCAGCGCGGACACCTACGCGGAGACGATCGCGCCCGCGCGCACGTTCGGCTTCCTGCGCGAGGTCGAGATGCTGCGCAAGGCGGGTCTCGCCCTGGGCGGGAGCCTCGAGAACGCCATCGTCGTCGGCGAGACCGGCGTGCTGAACCAGAAGCTGCGCTTCGAGGACGAGTTCGTCCGCCACAAGATCCTCGACGCGATCGGCGATCTGTCGCTCCTGGGCTACCCGGTGGTGGGCCATCTCGAGGCCAGCAAGGCCGGCCATGCCCTGCACGCCGCGCTCACGCGTGCGGTGCTGGACTCACCCGACGCCTGGGCCCTCGTGACCTTGCCCCAGCTGCCGGTGGTGACGCTGCCGTCGCCCGCCTCGCCCGCTCCGCTCGTCCCCCAGCGCAGCTAGCGGCTAGGAGCCGCTTCGCGGCCGCACCACCAGGGCCTCGATCTTCACCTCGAGCGTGCGCTGGGCAGGGTCGTTCGACTTGATCAGCACGCTCTTCTGGAGCTTGCCCGCCTCCGCGGGGGCGGTGAGACGGACGCGCATCGGCGTGCGCGCTCCCGGCCTCAAGGTCTGTGGCGTCTCTTCCAGGATGGCCGTGCAGTTGCAGCTGGACACGATCTCTTCGATCACGAGGTCCGCGCGGCCGATGTTGCGGAGGACGAACTCCCTCTGCACGACACCCCCGGGCTTGATGGTGCCGAAGTCGAACGCGGGCGGCTCCACGGCGATGCGGGGCGCCGCCGGCGACGGCGAGGCCGCGGGAGCGTCCGCCCGAGAGGCGGCGGGGAGCAGGCTCAGGACGAGCAGGGCCAGGACCCGCGAGCTCATGCCGATCCTCCCGCCGCCCGCCCGCGTCCGCCCTTCTTCTTCCCGGTCAGGCGGCGCATGTAGGCGTCGAGCATCTCGTTCTCGTAGGTCACGGAGTTGAGGAACAGGCTCTCGACCAGATAGCGGCGCCGCTCCTCCTCGCTCATCTGCTCCACGAGCGATTGGATCTCCCGCATCATGTCCTCGAAGGAGACCTGGAGGGCCCGCTTGAGGGTGACCTCGCGGTAGAGGGCCTCGAGCAGGCCCAGGATGTCGCCGTCCAGCCTGAGCTCGTAGCCGGTGGAGAGGCGCACCCTACGCATCGGCCTTCCCCTTCCTCTTGCTTCCGCCCGCGGGGCCGAAGGCCTGGAGGGCGGCCGTTTCCTCGCGGTGCAGGTCGATCAGCTTGTGCACGCCGGTCATGGAGATCATCGTCTCCACTCGCGGCTGCACTCCGGCCAGCTTCACGGCGCCCCCCCGGTCCTGCATGAGCCGGTAGATGTCCATGAGGCAGCCGATGGAGGCGCTGTCGATGTAGGTCACGGCGGAGAGATCGATGATCAGCTTGCGCGTCCCGCCCTCCACCAGCTGCCGCACCCCGGCGAAGAACGCGGACAGGATCGGATACGTGAGCTTGGGCTCCTTGACCCTCACGATCCGTACGTCGGCCTTCTCGTCGACTTCGAGCTGCATCACGTCACCTCCGCGCGGGAATGCGCCCTCCGCTCCGTCCCCGTTCCGCCTGCTGGGCCCGGAGCAGCAGGCGCGAGAGCTCCTCGCGCCCGCGGTTGATCCGGCTCTTGACCGTCCCTTCCGGCAGTCCGAGCCGGTCCGCCATCTCCTGGTAGCTGAGTCCCTGCAGGTCCCGCAGGACCACCGCCTCCCGGAGCTTCTCCGGCAGCGCTTCCAGACCCCGGCGCAGGAAGCTGCGGCGGTCGCGGTCCTCGAGCGCGCGGTGGGGGCTGCTGCCCGCGGACGCGGGCGCGAGGTCGAAGGCCACGAGGTCCTCGACCAGGACTTCCTTCTCGCGCTTGCTCGCCCGGTAGTGGTCGATGCAGTAGTTCCGGGCCACGCTGGAGAGCCAGGTCGAGAAGTCGGCGTCGCGGTTGAACTTCTCGAGGCTGCGGAAGACCTTGAGGAAGATCTCCTGGGTCAGGTCCTCGGCGTCGTCATGCCGCCCGGTGAACTTGTAGGCGATATGAAACACCTTCCGCTTGTAGCGGCCGACGACGAGCTCCCAGGCGGAATTGTCCTTCTGGAGGCATCGCTCGATCAGCTCCGCGTCGGAAGGGGAAGGCTTCCCCTCGTCGGTCATCGGCAGAAGTAGCGCAGGGCGAGACCCGTCCGTAAGGGATCATAGGCGCTGGACGCGCGCCGGGCAAACCTTGTCGCGATCAAACCTATTTGAGCTCCGGCCGGCCCGCCGCCGTCCAGGCCGTGTACCAGTAGCTGCCGGCGTCGGTGGTGGCTTCCTCGAGGCGGGCCTTCATTAGCGGCCCGACCTTCTGGGCCAGCATCTCGTAGTAGAGCTCCGTGTAGCCGGATTGTCCGCGCTTCGCCAGCTCCTCCAGGTAGAGGAGATTGTCCAGCCAGATGTAGGTCTGGGTGATCATGGAGAAAACGTAACCCTTGGGATCGTCGATGAGACGTGCGGTCTCCCCTCCGAAGTTGAGCTTCTTGTCCATGGCCTCCGAGAGCTTGGTCGAGAAGCGCACCCAGAGGCCGTGCTGGCCCGTCTTCTGCCCGTCGTAGTTCTCGGTGAGGGCGAGGGGGTTGTGCAGGTCGGCGACCAGCCCGGCAAGGGTGTCCGACTCCGTGAGGATCTTGCCCTTGTCCGCGGACTTGTACGCGTCCACGAGCCGCGCGTAGGACTCTTGGATGAGCCAGGGAAGCCGCCCGGCCTTGGCCGCGTCGTCTCCGTATTTCGCCTTCAACGCCGTTTCCGTGCGCGGGATGTCCGCGAACGGGAAGGGGAGGAAGCGGTCGAGGGTGAACCGGCGCTCCGTGCTTTCGTCTTCGGGCGGTGGCGCGTCGACGGCCAGCGATGGCATCTCCAGCCGGTGGGCCTTGTAGAAGGGCTTCAGGCCCTTGGGCAGCGTCTCGATGGCCTCGCTGGTCACGCGCTGATGGATGAGCGGTCCCCAGGCGTGCGCGGGCGCCGCCCCCAGCACGACCAGCACCACCGCGATGAGCAGACGCGGCTCCGGCCACCATCGGCCTGAGTGGCTGCCCGCCCGGTCGCCGGCCGCCGCCGGATGATCGATCACGGTTCCTCCTCGATGTCGGTTGGATCGCCCGTCAGTCTACGCGCGCCGCCGTCACCAGCCGCACCTGGGCCGCGCCCGCCTGGGTCAGCGCGCGCGCGCAGGCCCGTGCCGTCGCGCCGGTCGTGAGCACGTCATCCACCAGTATCACGATCCGGCCCGCCACGGCCGGCCGCCGCCGCACGACGAACGCCCGCGCGACGTTGGCGCGGCGCTGCGCGGCGCTGAGGCCGGTCTGGGGCGGCGTGTCCTCCCGCCGGGCCAGGGCGTCTTCGGCTACGCGCAGCCCGGTGGGCCCGGCCAGGGCGCGGGCGAGCAGGGCGGACTGGTTGAAGCCGCGCTCCCGGCGCCGGCGCGGGTGCAAGGGGACGGGCACCAGCACGTCCGCACCGGCCAAGGCCGCGCGCACGTCGGCGCTGGCCAGCAGCGCCTCCGCGAGGCGCGCGGCCACCCGGCGCCGGGCGTGGAACTTCATCTCGTGTACCAGCAGCCGCAGGGTGCCTTCGTACGGGCCGACGCTCGCGCCCCGCGCGAAGGGCGCGAGCCCGCGGCGACACCGCCCGCACGGTCCCTCCGCGTCCGGGGGCAGCGGGAACCCGCAGGGACAGAGCGGCCCGCGATGGCGCGGCAGGGCCGACCAGCAGGCGGCGCACAGAGGCCCGCGCGTGGGCTGGTCGACGTCCCGGCCGCAACCGGGACAGGACGACGGGAAGACGAGGGCCAGCACCGGATCCACGATCAGCCGCGTCGTGGCCTGGCCCAGTCCGGTCACAGCAGGCCTTGCTCCTGTTTCTCCTGGCAGGAGATGCATCGCTTGGCCCAGGGGACTGCCTCCAGGCGCTTCTTGTCCAGCTCCTCCTCGCAGACCACGCACACGCCGAAGCGGCGGTCTTCGATCCGGACCAGCGCCTCGTCGACGAGCTGGAGCATGTCGCGCTCCGTGTTGGAGAGGCTGAAGAGGAACTCCTTCGTGTAGGAGTTGGAAGCCTTGTCCGCGATGTCCTGCGAGCCTTCCTCGTCCGCTTCCTTGCCGTAGCTCTTGTTCTTCGTGTAGGCCACCAGGATCTCCTGCTTCTTCTGCAGCAGCTTCTCCCGGAAGCCCTTCATCTTCTTCTGTTCCATTTGAATGCGTCCTCGCTTCGGGTCTTGCGTCATCAAGCGCCGCGCCGCGAGTGGATCGCGGCGCGGCGGCAGCGGAAACCCTCCGCTGCGGAAAACGCCGGTCGATTGGCCCCTCTTCCCGTCCTCTCCGTCATCGGATCCCATACCGCCGGCGTTTCTCCCACAGCGCCTTGCGGCTGATGCCGAGGATGGCCGCGGCGCGCGTCTGCTGGCCCGCCACCTGGTCCAGAACGTAGCGGATGTATTCCTTCTCGATCTCCTTGAGCGACGGCCGGCGGTCGCGTCCCGACCACAGGGTCGCCGGCTGCTCGAGGATGTGCGGGGGCAAGGCGGCCGAGGCCACCACGTCCCCGGTCGTGTAGAGGGCGGCCCGCTCGATCACCGAGCGCAGCTCGCGCACGTTCCCCGGCCAGGCGTAGCCCTTCAAGGCATCCGCGGTCTCGCGCGCGAACGCGCGCGCCGGCGTCGTCTTGCGCTGGCGCTCGCGGGCGAGGAAGGTCTCGGCCAGGGGGAGGATGTCGTCGCGGCGCTCGCGCAACGGGGGCACGGTGAGGGGGACGACGCTCAGGCGATGGTAGAGATCCTGGCGGAACGTGCCCGCGGACACGGCTTGCCGGACGTCCACGCTGGAAGCGGCCACGAACCGCACGTCGACCTCGATCGTCTTCGTGCCTCCCAGGCGTTCGAAGCGGCAGTCCTCCACCACGCGCAGCAGCTTGGCCTGCAGGCTCGGGGTCAGGTCCTGGACCTGGTCGAAGAAGACGGTGCCTCCCGCGGCCAGCTCGATCTTCCCGGCCTTCGCGTGTTTGGCGTCGGTGAACGCGCCCGCTTCGTGTCCGAACAGCTCGGACTCGAGGAGCTCGGCCGGAATCGACGGGCAGTGCACCTTGATCAGGGGATAGTCGCGCCGCGCGCCCGCGTGATGGAGCCAGTGCGCGAGCAGATCCTTGCCCGTACCGCTCTCGCCCTGGATGAGGACGGGGGTGCGGCCCTCGGCCAGGCGGCTGGCCAGCTTCAGCAGGTCTCGCATGGCCGGGGAGGCCGCGACCACTCCGGCCAGCTCGGGAACGGGGGCCAGGGACGTCATTCCTTCATCTCCACGCGCGCGGCCCCGCCCCACAGCCGCTCCAGGTCGTAGAAGCTCCGCGTGCGCGGCGTGAAGATGTGCACGACGAACCCGGAGTAGTCGAGGAGGATCCACTCCTGGCGCGGGTACCCTTCGACGTGTTTCGGCCGCAGTTCCTCCGCGCGCATCGCCTCCTGCACGGCATCCGCGATGGCGACGATCTGCCGCTGCGAAGTCCCCGAGGCGAGCACGAAGTAATCGGTGAAGGCGGAGCCCTTGCGCAGGTCGAGCACGGCCACTTCTTCCGCCTTCTTGTCCAGCGCGGCCTTGGCCGCCTTCTGCACGGCCTTCGGGAGTTTCATTCAATGACCCCCCACCCTATCCCTCCCCACGTAGGGGGAGGGAAGCTGCCGTGGTTGGGTCGGTAGCCGCGCTTCACCGGTAAAGACCCCGCTTGTCGATGTAGTCGGCGACGCCGTCCGGAACCAGGTGGCGCACGCTGCGGCCGGCGCGGATCCGCTCGCGGAGGTCACGGCTGGCGATGGGAAGGGCGGTGCCTTCGACGCGGCGGACGCGAGAGGGCGGTACCTTCCCCGCGGGCGCGGGCGCGCTGCCCGGCCGCTCCACGACCGCCACCGTGCACATCTCGAGGAGCCGCTCCGGCTCCCGCCACTCCGCGATCATGGGCAGGTTGTCGCTGCCGACGATGAGGAACACCTCCGCCTGCGGGTGTCGCGCGCGGAGCTGGGCCACCGTCTCGACGGTATAGCTCGGACCCTCGCGCGCCAGCTCGACGTCGGAGGGCAGGAACGCGCGCTGGGTGGAGGTGGCCAGGGCCACCATCGCGTAGCGGTCGATGCCCGCCGCCGCCGGCTTTCCACGATGAGGCGGCACGCCCGCCGGCACGAAGACCACCTCGTCCAGGCCCAGCGATTCGCGCACGATCTCCGCGGCGCGCAGATGGCCGAGATGGATGGGATCGAACATGCCGCCGAGGAGGCCCAGCTTCACGTCAGCTCGCTCGCGGCTTCCGGCGTGTCCACGCGCGCCTCGGCCACGCGGGTGGCGAGGGCGCGCTTGAGGTCGAGAAGCCCTTCCCCGGTGGCGGCCGAGACGGGCACGATGTCCAGCCCGAGCGCGCGCGCCTCCGCGCGGAGGGCGGGAAGAGGATCGTCCTCCCCGAGCGCGTCGCGCTTGGTGGCCACCACGAGCTGCGGCCGCTCCAGCATCTCCGCGTTCCATTCCCGCACTTCGTCCCGCACGGCGCGGAGGTCGTTCACGGCGTCGCGGCCGCTGAGGCCGGAGGCATCGACGACGTGCAGGAGCACGCGCGTCCGCTCGACGTGCCGGAGGAACTGGAGGCCCAGCCCGGCCCCGGCATGCGCGCCTTCGATGATGCCGGGGATGTCCGCGGCCACGAAGGTGCGCTCGTCCACCTCCACCACGCCGAGCACGGGCGAGAGGGTGGTGAAAGGGTAGTCGCCGACCTTCGGGCGCGCGGCCGAGATCGCGGCGAGGAGCGTCGACTTGCCCGCGTTCGGGAACCCGAGGAGGCCGACGTCGGCGATGAGGCGGAGGTCCAGCCGCACCCACCGCTCCTGGCCCTCGCCTCCCGGCTCCGACTCGCGCGGCGCACGGTTGCGGTTGGAGAGATACGAGCGGTTGCCACGGCCACCCCGTCCCCCCTTGGCCAGGACCAGGAGGTCGCCGTCGCGCAGGACCTCGCCCAGGGGCTCGCCCGTCCCCTCGTCGACGGCGGCGGTACCGGGAGGGACCTGGATCAGCAGGTCTCCCCCTTCCGCTCCGGTGCGGTTGCCCGGCCCGCCGTGCGTGCCGCGAGTGGCGCGGAACTCGGTGTGATAGCGCAAGGGGAGGAGCGTGTTCTGATGCGAGACGGCGACGAGGGCGACATCGCCGCCCTTGCCGCCCATGCCCCCGTCAGGGCCGCCCTTCGGCACGTACGGCTCCCGGCGGAAGCTCACGCATCCGCGGCCGCCGTCGCCGCCCTTGACGAAGATCTTGACCCGATCGACGAACATGGGTCACCGCTGCGGCGCGATGCGGGGTGCCGGCACCGCAGGTGGCGCCGGCACCGCACCGCACCCGGACCCGGGCACTAGCTGGCCGCGGGCTCCACGCTCACGCGCAGTCCGCGCGAGCCGTGGTCCTCGAACCGGACGACTCCATCCGTGAGGGCGAACAGAGTGTGGTCCTTGGCCAGGCCGACGTTCTTGCCCGGCTTCCACTTGGTGCCGTGCTGGCGGAGGATGATCGTCCCTCCCCGCACCGCCTCGCCGCCGAAGCGCTTGACTCCGAGCCTCTGGGAGTTGCTGTCGCGCCCGTTGCGGCTCGAGCCCTGTCCCTTCTTGTGCGCCATGGTGACGAACCTCGCAAAAAACTTGGAGCGGCTCGGCCTCCCGGGCCGGAGCCGCTCGTGGTGCCGACTCGGCTTTGGCTAGAGTGAGATGCCGTCGATCCTCAACGCCGTGTAGCCCTGGCGGTGGCCGCGCGTGCGCCGATAATGCTTGCGCTTCTTGTACTTGAAGACGCGGATCTTGTGATCGCGTCCGAGGTCCACCACGGTGGCGGCCACGGAAGCCTTGTCGATCAGCGGAGCGCCGACCTTGGTCTCACCCTTTTCGCCGCCCCCGACGAACAGGACCTCGCCCAGCGTCACCTTGCCGCCCACAGGGGCCTCCAGGCGCTCGACGTAGATCGTGTCCCCCTGGGCCACCCGGTACTGTTTGCCGCCGGTCCTGATGATCGCGTACACCGCCGTAGGCCTCCTCCACCCGAGCTTGGGCGAAACACTGGAGATTATCACGGCCGACAAGCGGATTTCAACCCAGATCGGCCAAACGGACGGAGACGGGCACGGAGACGGAGAGGGAGACGGGAGGGCAGGGGCACGAGATGGTGCGGCGCACCACCGGAGCGAACGTACGGGCACGAGGGCAAGCAGCGAGGAGGCGATTCACGCGCCGACGAGCGCCGTGGGGGGGAGCGCGAAGCGCGTAGGGGGGGCCATCCATTGATTAAGGGAGGCGGCCCCCCCTGCATTGGCTAGAAATCAAAGCCGATCCAGAAGTCGAACCGCGTGTTCGGGCTCGAGACCTTCAGGTCGGTGAGCTTCGACCAGTCGAAGTGCAGCGGGTACCCCAGGAAGAAGAACTGGAGGCCGATGCCGTACGACGCGCGCCCGTTCTCCAGGTGGAACCCGGTGACGGGCTCGCCGAACACGGGATCGCGGACATAGGAGATGCCGGGATCGCTGGTGCCGAACCGCGTGTTGTCCCCCCGGATCTTCGCCTCGCCGATGCCGCCGTAGATCGTCCCCCGGACCGGCCCGAGGATGCCGATCGGTGTCTTCATGAGGTCGATGATGGGGATGCGGAGCTCCACGTTCGCGAAGAAGCCCCGGTTGCCCACGAAGGACAGGTAGGGGTAGCCCCGCAGCTCCATGTTCCCGCCGAAATAGAAGATGTCGGGCGCTTCCCCGGTCGACTTGAAGCCGCGGAACCTCGCCGCGAGCACGCCGGAGCCGCCGAGCCGGATGTACTTGCGGACGTCGACGTCGAACGTGGTGCGTTGGAGCAGGCCGTTGATGCCGGGAGCGTAGGTGACCCCCAGGCGGTAGGTGGCGCCGGTCAGCGGCCCGAACTCCCGGAAGCGCGTCGTCTCGCCGACGAGGGCGAGGGAGATGGGCGCGATGCTGCCGTTGTTGAGGAAGAACTGCGTCCCCTGGGAGGCCGCCGCCTGCTGCGCGTCCTGCTCCGCGAACGCGTTCTCGAACTGCTCGCGCACCTTCACGACGCCGGCATTGAGCTCGAGGCGCCGGAACTTGTCGAGCGGATATTGGGCCAGGGCCGTAGCGCCGGTCACGCGCTGCGTGGCGAAGGCCCCTTCACGGAAGAAGCTCGTCTGCAGGGCGTAGGGCGAAGCGTAGAAGAACTCCGTGGTGTCGAAGGCGCTGATCCCGTACTGGAGCCGTTGGCCGAGGTCGAGGTAGGTTCCCGAGTAGCTCCGGAACTCGCGCAGGCTCAGCGCGGTCACCGTGAAGTTCTTGTCCCCCAGCACGTCCGCCAGCGCGATCTGGCTGCCGCCGAAGAAGTCGCCCCCGGAGGTCACCCCCACGTTGAGAGGCGGGCGCCCTTCGAGGAACAGCTTCTCGAACAGGTGCTTCTTCCGCTTGTTCTCCGTCACCACCTGGTGCGTGACGTCGGGCTGGAAGTCGACGAGGTCCTCGGAGGCGACCTGGACCTCCTGGTCGACCTCCTTCATCGGCTCCGCGAGCTCGATCGACTGCAGGCGGTATTCGCCCTTGAAGTAGCTGATGAAGCCGACGCGGGTCTGGGAGCCGCCGTGGATCGGCGCGGGTGAGGTGTTGCCCCCCAGCGCATCCGTGTACTGGCGCACCGCGCCCGTGCGCAGGTCGAGGCTGCGCACGTTGTAGATGTCGTCGTCTTCGGTCGAGGAGTAGAAGAGCGTGTTCCCGTCCTCGGAGAAGTGCGGAGAGTTGTCGTCGTAGGCGCCGAAGGTCAGCTGCGTCTTCTTCTCCGGATGGTCGAGGGGGAACACGTAGATCTTGTCGTGCCCGCTGATGCGGCGGGTGTAGGCCACGAGCTTCCCGTCCGGCGAGACCTGGGGATCGGCGTCCGCGAAGGGGTCGGAAGTGAGGTTCTTCACCGCCCCCGTCTCCAGGTCGATCGACCAGATGTCGCCGACGCCCTCCTTGAGGGCGGCGAAGACCGCGTGTCGGCCGTCGGGGAGGAGGCAAGGAGCCTGGGCCTGGTCGAGCTCCACGGGCACGCGCCGCACGATGTCGCCGGTCAGGACGGACACCTGATAGAGGCTGCGGCGCTTCCCCTTGCGCGCGAAGAAGGCCACGGTGTCGCCCTTGGGGTCGAAGTCGATCGAGCGGCCGGCCACGAACTCGTCGTTGATCGTGATGTTCTCGTATTTGCCCGTGTATCCCTTGGTGAGGTTCTTGATCACGCTCCCGTCCCGGGTCGACAGGAGGATGAGGTCGGCCTCGCCCTCCGACCGGTTTCCGGTGAGGGCGGCCACCACCTCCCCCGAGGGGCTGGGAGTGAAGGCGAAGACCTGGGTGAACGACGTCTTCTCCGGGTTGGGAGAGAGGTCCTTGCCGTAGTCGGTGGGGCGCTGCTTGTCGCGGAAGGGCTTGAAGCGCTCCTTGAGCCACTTCTCGAACTGCTCGTCGAACTCCTCCGGCTTCATGCGGAAGGCCTGCATGTAGATGTCTTCGAGGCCGCCGCCCACGATGTTCTTGCGGAAGGTGTAGAGGAACTGCCGGATGCCTTCCTTGCCGAAGCGCGCCTCGATGAACTCGAAGGCGGCGTGGCCGAGGTTGTAGACCACGCGCGGGTTCGAGTAGCCGCCGTATTCGTCGAAGCGGCTCAGCGGCGGCACCTGCTCCGTGACGGCGGCGTCGCGGATGGTCATGAGGTCGAGGGAGTCCCAGGAGCCGCGCTCGTAGTCGGCCAGGCCCTCGTCGAGCCAGAGGGGGATCGAGCGCTGCACCAGGCTGCGCGGGATGAGGTCGAACTCGAAGACGTGGGTCAGCTCGTGGGTGATGAGGCCCTGCAGGCGGTCCGGAGGCTCGTCGATGGGCAGCACCATGCGCCCGCGCACGGGCTCCGCGAAGGCCAGCACCCCTTCGGGCACGAAGTCGGGGAAGAGGTTCGTCTCCTCGAACTCGGAGTGCGTCTTGTACAGGATGAGCGGGATCGGGAAGTGGATCTCGTGCTTCAGGTCTCCCGAGACCTTCTGGTACGCGCTCTCCGCATAGGAGACGACGCGCCCGAGGTGCTGCTCGAACTCCGGGTAGTAGTAGACCTCGAAGTGCGGGCTCTTGTAGACGCGCCACGCGAAGCTGTCGTAGGCGACCTTGTTCTTCCCGAAGTAGGGGACGAACTGGGCACGGGCGGGCGCAGCCGCCGCGAGGAGGAAGAGGACGAGGGATCCCACCAGGAAGCCCCGCACGGACCCGGCGCGGCGGTCGGTCATAGGTTTTTCCTTCCGGCTATCTGAGGAGGACCCGCGTGCCGCGGACCTTCTGGGGCGAGATCACGCCCAGGAAGTTCGGGATGAGCCGGTCCATGAGCTCGAAATACGACGACAGCGGAGAGATCTTCTGCTCCTCCCCGTAGAGGACCTCCTCCGTGAACTTCTCCTTGTGCAGGCTCTGGCCCGTCCGCCCGTCGATGAAGTAGAACTCGGCGGAGAGGCTGAAACCCTTGCGCTCGAGGTAGCGGTTCGCGCGCACGAGCCGCGGCCGGTTGGTTCCGGGGTCGCGCACGACGCGCTCCTCGGACTGGAAGCCGGACCGGTTCTGCTCCTCGAAGCCCACGCGTCCGGTCACGATGAGCGGGTTCTGGAACTCCTCGCCCACCTTGCGCCAGTACTCCGCGTCCCCGAGGACCCGGTCCGTCTCCAGCTTGTACTGTTCTCGCTCCTGCTTGTTGTATTTGCCGCCCTCACCCAGCTTCTCGAGGGCCTGCTCGAGCGCGTCCTGCAGGGGCGGATGGTCCGGCTCGAGCACCTGCAGCCGGCTGTTGGAGCGCAGCTGGTTCTGGAGCAGGCGCGAGGTCTCGGATCCGAGCTCCACGTCGTTCTCGCCGAGGTCGGTGACGAAGCCGGCCACGAGGACGCGCCGGAAGCGCGACACGTCGATCTTCGACTGGACCGGGGTCTCCACCGGCACTTCCACCACGGTGGCACAGCCCGTGCCCCCCAGCGCCAGCAGCGCGGAGAGGCCGAAGCTATGGAGTCGGGGAAGGCGTCGGGGCTGGAGCCGGAGTCGGAGCGGGAGTGCTGCTCGATTTTCTCTTGCGATTGCGCTTGTCATCGGCCTCGCGGAACAAATCGTAGTTCTGCTGGATGTACAGGTTTCCCGGCTTGAGCTTGAGGGCGCGGTCGAACATCTCGCGCGCCTTCGCGAATTCGCCCTGCTGCTCCAGCGCGACTCCCAGGTCGTTGAGCGCTTCCGCGTTGTCCGGGTTGAGCTCGACCGCACGCTCGAACCGGAAACGTGCCTCGCTCCACAGCCCCCGGCGCGCGACTTCGATGCCGAAACCGAGCTCTTCTTCGGCGGAGGCGGCCGTCTGGCGGGCAGAAGGGGCGAGCAGGACGACGAGGAGCGGCAACACCGAAACCATGAACGTTCTCCGGAGCCCGGCTGAAATCTTAGCTGTCGTCGCTGGCCAAAAGCAAGGTGGGTGCCATCGCGCCTCCCCGATCCCCCGGCGCTACGGCGGCCGGAATCCCGCACGGGAAGCCACGGCCGCCCGCGCCCCATGTCCCGGGCGAGGGACACGTTGTGTCCAGACGCGGACAGCCCGCTGGACCTTGACAGGCGGGGGGTCGCCCATACAATGAGGCCCCTTTCGGCGGCCCCGGAAGGAGAAAGGCGGCCTCCCGCGGCCCTCGATCTGCTCACGCTCGCCCTGCTTCCCCGTCTCGCCCCGCCGGCGGTGCGGAAGCTGTGCGACCGCGGACCGATCGCGGACGTGCTGGCCGACCCTGACGCCCACGCGCACCTGCTGTCCGCCGAGGCTCTCACGCTGCTCCGCCGCGCGGGCGAGGCCGAGCGCCGGACCGACGAAGAGCGCCGCCGCGCCGCCGCCCTCGGAGTCCAGATCGTGGCCCGTGACGAGCCGGCCTTCCCGGCCCTCGTCAAGGAGATCTTCGACCCGCCGCCCGTCCTTTGGGTGCGGGGCCGGCTCCAGGCGGAGGATGCGGAGCGCGGCGTGGCGATCGTGGGAGCGCGGGCGGCCACGCCTGCGGGTCGCTCCCTGGCCCGGGCCATGTCCAGTGATCTCGCGGCGGCGGGAGCCACCATCGTGTCCGGTCTCGCCCGCGGGATCGACACCGCCGCCCACCTCGGCGCGCTCGATGGCGGCGGGCGCACGGTGGCGGTGCTCGGGTGCGGCGTCGATCGGATCTACCCGCCGGAGAACGCGGCCCTCGCGGGGCGGATCGAAGCGACGGGAGCGGTCGTCTCGGAGTTCCCGCTCGGGACGCCTCCGCTGCCCCATCATTTCCCGCAGCGGAACCGGATCATCGCGGGATGGAGCCGCGGGGTGGTCGTGGTGGAAGCGGCCGCGCGGAGTGGCGCCCTCAACACCGCGCGCACGGCCGCGGACGAGAACCGGGACGTCATGGCCGTTCCCGGGCACCCCTCCCAGCCGGCCTGCGAAGGGACGAACCAGCTTCTTCGGGACGGGGCCGCCTTCGTCCGCGACGCTCGGGACGTGGCCGCCGAGCTGGGGTTCGAGCTACCCGCCGAAAACGCGCAAGCCGTTGCGGATCCGGTGCTTGGCGCCTTGCGCCGGGATGCCCCGCTGAGCCTGGAGGACCTCCGAGCGAGGAGCGGGCTTGAAACGCCAGACCTTCTGGCCCGTCTGAGTCAACTGGAGCTCCGTGACGCGGTCCGCCGCCTGCCGGGGGCGCTCTTCGTCCGGCACCATTGACACAGGCGTCATCTTCTTACTAGTACTCACAGGACGGAGGGGGAGAGGAGCGACGTGGCCAAGAACCTCGTGATCGTCGAATCGCCGGCCAAGGCGAAGACGATCAACAAATATCTCGGGAAGGACTTCACGGTGAAGGCCTCGATGGGACACGTCCGCGATCTGCCCAAGAAGAAGCTGGGCGTGGACGTGAAGAAGGGGTTCGAAGCGGAGTACGAGATCCTCCCGACTCGCAAGAAGGTCTTGGACGAGCTCAAGGCCGCGGCCAAGGACGCGGACATGATCTTCCTGGCCGCCGACCCCGACCGCGAAGGAGAGGCCATCTGCTGGCACCTCTCCGAATCGCTCGGGGTGCGCAGCAAGAAGAAATTCAAGCGCGTCGTCTTCAACGAGATCACGAAGAAGGCCATCGACCTCGCCTTCAAGAACCCGGGCGAGGTGGACGAGAAGAAGGTCGACGCCCAGCAGACGCGCCGCATCCTCGATCGCCTGGTCGGCTACAAGGTGAGCCCTGTCCTCTGGGAGAAGGTGCGGCGCGGTCTCAGCGCCGGCCGCGTGCAGTCCGTCGCCCTCAAGCTCATCTGCGACCGCGAGCGGGAGATCCGTGCCTTCGTAGCCGAGGAGTACTGGACGGTGGCGGCGCACCTGGAAGCGAAGGAGCCGCCGCCTTTCCTCGCCAACCTCGTCAAGAAGGAAGGCAAGAACGTCGAGATCGGCAACGGCGACGAGGCGGGCGCGGTGCGCCGCGACCTGGAGGCGGCGACCTTCACCGTCGCCAAGGTCCAGCGCAAGGAGAGACGCCGCCATCCGGTACCGCCCTTCATCACCTCGAAGCTGCAGCAGGAAGCCTTCAAGAAGCTGCGCTACTCCGTGAAGAAGACCATGCAGGTGGCGCAGCGGCTGTACGAAGGCGTCGAGCTCGGCCCCGACGGTTCCGTCGGCCTGATCACGTACATGCGCACCGATTCCACCCGCATCTCGGACGACGCCCTGACCGCGGTGCGCGAGAAGATCGGCCAGACCTACGGCAACGAATACCTGCCGGAGAAGCCGAACTTCTACCGGAGCAAGAAGGACGCGCAGGACGCGCACGAGGCCATCCGCCCGAGCTATCCGGAGCGCGACCCGGACTCGATCAAGAAGTACCTGTCGAAGGACGAATACGCGCTCTACAAGCTCATCTGGAACCGCTTCGTGGCCTCCCAGATGTTGCCCGCCGTCTACGACGAGACGATCGCGGACATCGAGGCCGCGGCCTATCTCCTGCGGGCGAAGGGCTCCACGCTCAAGTTCAAGGGCTTCCTCGCCGTCTACGAGGAGACTCCGGACGAGAAGCAGGAGACGAAGCCGAAGGACGAGACGGCGGGGGCGGCGGACGACACCGCGCCCGAAGACGCGGCCGCGCAGCTGCCGCCGCTCAAGGAAGGCGACCGCCTCACCTTGAAGAAGCTCGACACCGACCAGCACTTCACGCAGCCGCCGCCGCGCTTCAGCGAGGCGAGCCTGGTGAAGGAGCTGGAGGAGAACGGGATCGGGCGGCCCTCCACCTACGCGTCCATCATCGGCACCATCGAGGCGCGCGACTACATGGAGAAGCGCGAGGCCAAGCTCTACCCCACCGAGCTCGGCTTCCTGGTCACCGATCTCCTCGTCGAGCACTTCCAGGACATCATGAACGTCGAGTACACGGCCGCCCTCGAGGCGGAGCTCGACGAGATCGAGGAAGGCAAGGACAACCTCCTCAACACCCTGAACCAGTTCTGGAAGAAGTTCGAGAAGGACCTGAAGAAGGCCTCGAAGGAGATGAAAGACGTCAAGCGGATGGAGGAGCAGACGGACGAGGTCTGCGACAAATGCGGCAAGCCCATGGTCATCAAGTGGGGCCGTTACGGAAAGTTCCTCGCCTGCTCCGGCTATCCCGACTGCAAGAACACGCGGCAGATGGCGGGGGCGGAGGGCGACGGCGGTCCGGAGCTGCACGAAGACGTGGCCAAGGAGGTCTGTCCGAACGACAACCAGCCCATGGTGCTCAAGAAGGGCCGCTTCGGTCCCTTCCTCGCCTGCAGCAACTATCCCGACTGCAAGGTCACGAAGCGGCTCGTGCGCGGGGCGGAGGGCAAGCTGCAGGTGGAGCAGCTGACACCGATCGACGAGGCCTGCCCGGACTGCAGCAAGCCGCTCATGTGGCGGCGCGGCCGCTTCGGTCCCTTCATCGCCTGCAGCGACTACCCCAACTGCAAGTACATAAAGAAGAAGGAAGCGAAGGAGATCGGCCTCGCCTGCCCCGAATGCGGACAGGGCCAGGTCGTGGAGCGCAAGGGGCGCTGGGGCCGCTCGTTCTACGGTTGCAAGCGGTATCCCGAGTGCAAGTTCACCGCGTACCACCGCCCGATCCCCGAGCCCTGCCCCGACTGCGGGCGCACGTACCTGCTGGAGAAGGAGACCAAGAAGGAAGGCAAGGTCATCTTCTGCGGGAACGAGGCGTGCCACTACAAGAGGGAAGCGGCGTAGTCGCCAGGCCGATCAGGCTGGCCCTCTTGTCGAAGTATCAAGGCAGGGGGGGCACTTGCGCCTCACCGCGCTGGGCGCTGCGCGACCCCCCCTGCAACCCCCCTCGCCCGGCGCCGTTGCTGCGCAACGCCGCCGCGCTCTGCGGTCGGTCGATCGCTTGCCCCAATCCGGTGCTCCCGGCCGTCGCGTGCGTTCAGCTCCGGGCGGCTTGCGCGGCGAGGTCCTTTGACCAGCGCTCTAGGTAGCGCTCCGTGCGCGCGGAGTGGATGCGCAGCCACTCGCTCTGGAAGCGCAGGCCCTCGAGGATGAGCGCACAGAGCGAGGGGGGCAGCTCGGAGAAGTCGACCTCCTTCATCCCCCAGTCCGGCCGCCGGCCGTCGGCATCGGTGAAGCCGAACTCCCGCGCCAGCTCCCAGGAGCTGAAGAGATGGCCGGACCGCTTCATCACGTTCGTGTCGCCGGCCAGCGCCGCCACCGCCCGCCCCACGAAGAGCGGCGACTCCGATTCGAGGAAGTTGCTGTCCTTCTCCCCCCCATCCCGCCAGTTCGCCTCCGTGACGCCGAAGTGCTCCAGCATGCTCTCGGAACGGAGGAACCCCGGCGTGATCGCCACCGCGGCCACGCCGTGCGGCCGCAGCTCCGTGGCGAAGATCGCGGCCAGCGCCTTGTGCGCCAGCTTGACGATCTGCGCCAGCACGTTGCCACTGCCGCCCATCAGGATGTCGTTCTCGGTGACCTCGACGATGAGCCCTCGGCGGGCGGCGACCATCAGTCGCGCGGCGTATTTGGCGGTGATGACGTGCGAGAGGGTCGCCTGGCGCAGGATCGCTTCGCCCTTGCCCAGGCCGACCTCCCAGAACGAGCCCCACTCGCTCATCATCGGGTCTTCGCCGGCGATGCTGTTGACGAGGACGTCCAGCCGGCCCCGCTCGCTCTGGACGCGCGCGAAGAGGCCCTCGACTTCGCTCTCGACGGTGTGATCGACGCGCACCGGGATGGCCGTGCCGCCGGCGGCCGCGATCATGGCCGCCGTCTCGTCGATGGTTTCCGGCCGCCCGTAAGGTGAAGGCTGACCGGGAACGCTTCGTCCCGTGCAGTAGACGACCGCTCCCGCCTCGCCCAGGGCCCGGGCAATGCCACGTCCCGCGCCCCGCGTGGCCCCCGCCACCACCGCGACCTGTCCCTCGAGAGGTTTCATCGCGCCCTCCGCGTGGTTGATGAACCGCTGTTCACGAATGTGCATATCACCGAAGCGCCCGCGGGAGGAAGGTGATCCGCCCGCGGGCTATCATGCGGGAGGTACATGACTCCGCGCGTGACGGTCGTCGGCGGCGGGCTCGCGGGGAGCGAGGCGGCGTGGCAGCTCGCCCGACGGGGGGTGTCCGTCGATCTCTTCGAGATGAGGCCGGTGCGGCAGACGCCCGTGCACCAGACCGGCGACCTCGCCGAGCTCGTCTGCTCGAACAGCCTGCGCGGGAACGCGCTCGACCAGGCCGCCGGCCTGCTCAAGGAAGAGATGCGCCGGATGGGCTCGTTGATCATCCGCGTGGCCGACGAGGTGCGCGTGCCCGCGGGAAGCGCCCTGGCCGTGGACCGCGGGCTCTTCGCCCGGAAGGTCACGGAGGCGGTGAGTGCGCTGCCCCAGGTCACGCTCCACCGCCAGGAGACGCCCCGCATTCCCGAGGGGCCGGTTGTCATCGTGGCCACCGGGCCCCTGACGTCGGACGCGCTGGCCGCGGAGATCGCCGCTTTCGTGGGGCAGACCCACCTCTACTTCTACGACGCGGTGAGTCCGGTGGTGGAGGCGGAGACCATCGACTTCTCGCGCACGTTCCGCGCCTCCCGCTACGGCAAGGGCGGCGACGACTACGTGAACTGCCCGCTCGACGAGCCGGAGTACGACGCCTTCTACCGCGCCCTCACCACCGCCGAGTGCGCGGAGCTGCACGCTTTCGACCACGAGTTCTTCTTCGAGGGCTGTCTGCCCGTCGAGGTCATCGCCAGCCGCGGGCGAGACACGTTGCTGTTCGGGCCCATGAAGCCGGTGGGCCTGACCGACCCCCGCACGGGACGGCGCCCCTTCGCCGTCGTGCAGCTCCGGCAGGACAACCTCGCGGCCAGCCATTTCTCCGTCGTGGGCTTCCAGACCCAGCTCAAGTGGGGCGAGCAGAAGCGCGTGTTCCAGATGATCCCGGGCCTGGCCCAGGCCGAGTTCGTGCGCATGGGGATGATCCACCGCAACACGTACGTGAACTCGCCATCGACGCTGGAGCCGACCTTCGAGACGCGCAAGCGCCGCGGGCTCTTCTTCGCCGGCCAGATGTCGGGGGTGGAGGGCTACGTGGAGTCCGCGGCCTCCGGTCTCCTGGCCGGCGTGGGCGCTGCCTTCCGCGCGCGAGGGGAGGAGCCGGTCGGGTTCCCGGAGGACACCGCGCTGGGCGCCCTGGGCCGCTACATCGCGCGCAGCGACCCCAAACATTACCAGCCCACGAACATCGCTTTCGGCCTGCTGCCCGAGCTCTCCCAGCGGATTCGCGACAAGGCGCGCAGGCGGATGGCCCTGGCCGAGCGGGCCCTCGGCAGCCTGGAGCACTTCCAGTCCCGGCTGGGTGAGCTGGAGTCGGCGCCGGCTCCGCTCCCCGCCGTCTCCCGAGCCTGACGTGCAGGCGGAGATCGCCGCCTTCCTCCGCCATCTCGACCGGGAGCGCAACGCCTCACCACACACGGTCCGCGCGTACGGCGAAGACCTCGAGCAGTTCGCACGGCACGTTCGCTCCGAGCTGGGGCGGGAGGGGCGGCCCAAAGATGTCGATCACCTCCTGATCCGCGCCTTTCTCGCCCGGCTGCACCGGCAAGGCCTGAAGTCCGTTTCCGCCGCGCGAAAGCTCGCTACCCTTCGGACCTTCTTTCGGTATCTCTGCCGAGAAGGCATCCTGGACCGGAACCCTGCGCGGTCACTGCTCTCGCCGCGGCTGGAAAAGCGGGTCCCCACCTACCTGGACGAGCGGGACGTGTCCCTCCTGATCGAGATGCCCGGTGATGGGTTCGCCGCTGCTCGCGGCCGCGCCATCCTGGAGTTGCTGTACGCCACGGGAATTCGGTGCTCGGAGCTGGTGGGTCTTGACCTCGCCGAGATCGACCGGTCCTCGCGGATGATCCGAGTGCTGGGTAAAGGCAGAAAAGAGCGAATTGTGCCGTTCGGCGGCAGGGCAGAGGCTGCGATCGATGCCTACCTCCCCCTTCGCAACCAGGCGCGGCCACGGACGGACGCCCTCTTCGTCAACGCGCAGGGCCGTCGCCTCTCCGACCGGTCGGTCCGGCTGCTTGTCCGCCAACGCACGCATGCCGTGGCACTTGCCAGGCGGGTCAGCCCTCATACCTTGAGGCACAGCTTTGCCACCCACCTCCTGGAGCGCGGGGCGGACCTCCGGGCCATCCAGGAGCTGCTCGGGCACGCCAGCCTGTCCACGACGCAGCGCTATACCCACGTGAACACCCGTCACTTGCTGGAGATCTACAATAAATCGCACCCACGATCTAAATAAATTTGTAGATAAGCAGTAATAAGACCGGACGACTCCGATTCGCGTCCAATATCAGCGGAAACGCATGACTCCGACCGACGAAGAGCTGGTCGTGGCCTTCCAGTCCGGCGATATCCCCGCATTCGATCAGCTCGTGCGCCGCTGGGACCGCAAGATCCAGGGCGTCATCTACCGAATCGTCGGGAATCACGACGAGGCCCGCGACCTCAGCCAGGAGGCGTTCCTCAAGGCGTATCGCGCTCTGGGCACGTTCAAGCAGGAGGCGCGCTTCTCCTCGTGGCTCTACCAGATCGCGATCAACGCGACCCGGGACCGGTTGCGCCGGCGCCGCCGCCGGAACGACCTGAGCCTCGACGACGTGGAGGAGCGCGCGGAGACCTCGCTGCGGGACGCGGGCCCGAGCGCGCTCGACCTCATCGAATCGAACGACCTGTCGCGCGTCGTGGCGGCCGCGATGGCGGCACTGCCCGAGGAGCAGCGCGAGGTCGTGATCCTGAAGGAATACCAGGGCCTCACGTTCCCGGAGATCGCCGAGACCCTCGACGTACCCCTGTCGACGGTGAAGACGCGGCTCTATCGTGGGCTCGGCCAGTTGCGGGTGCGACTCGAGAGGCAGGGCATCCACGGGGGTGCCGCCGTACCGGTTCCCAGCGCATGAAGGAGCGAGGAGACGTGATGGACTGCGACGCGATCCGAGACGACATGCTCGACGTGCTCTATGGAGAGGGCGGAGAGGCGGCGCTGCGCCGCGTCGAGGCCCATCAGGCCGGCTGCGCCGACTGCCGCCGCGAGCTGGCCTCCCTCCGCCGGGTGAGGGGAGACCTCGCGCACTGGCGCCTTCCCGAGGGGCTCGGGGCCCGTCCCGCCGCCGCCGCTCCTCCCCGCCGCCTGCCCGTGGGCCTGGCCGCGGCCGCCGCCGTGGTCCTGGCCGCCACCGCGGCTCTCGCCTTCTCCGGCGCCGAGCTTCGCTACGACGCGGCCGGGTTCTCGCTGCGGCTGGGGCGGGCCTCGGAGTCGACCGCCCTCGCCGACCTCGAGCGCCGCCATCGCGAGGAGATGGCCGCCCTTCGCGCGGAGCTCGCGTCCGTCCGCGCCCCGGACGATCAGCAGACCCTGCGGACGGTGGCTGCCATGATCCACGAGAGCGAGGCGCGGCAGGACGAAGCGCGCCTGGCCAGCCTGCGCGTGCTGCAGCAGCGCGCGGAGACCCAGAGGCAATACGATCTCGCGCGCATGAGCGCGGGCCTTTCGTACCTGGACGGCAAGGCCGGCCTGCAGGCGGCGCGCACGACGGAGCTGGTCGGCCATCTCCTCCAGGCCTCGCAGCAGAAGTAGGAGCACAGGCCATGACCCCTCGTCCCGCACTCGTGCTCGTCGCGCTGCTCGCCGCGGCCGCGCCGCTCTCCGCGCAGCCGGCGCCCAAGCCGGCGCCGGCGTCGCCGCGCACGGAGCTGGAGGACCTGCGCGCCGCTCTGGAGGTCGCGATGGGGCAGCGTGGGCGTATCCGCCTCGCGGCGCCCGCGCGCAACGCCGGGCGCGTCTACCGCCTCAAAGGCTACGGAGCCGTCATCGTCCTCGCCCCGCGTGCCCTGCCCCCGCGCCGCCTCGTCATGAAGGGCGGCCCGCAGGCGCCGGGCCGCCCCTCACCCGCCGGTCCCTCCGAGCCGCGCATCGTGATCAACATCCCCGAAGGAACCTTCGACTTCGGGGTCATCGACCTCGGCGACTTCGAGCGTGAGATGGAACTACAGATGGCGGCCCAGGCCGCGGCCCTGCGCGAGATGGAGACGCGGCAGCAGGAGTGGTCGCACGCGCACGAGGAGGAGATGCGCGAGCACCTGCGCATCGTCGAGCAGCAGGCGGAGGCCTTCCGCCTGGAGGCGGAGCGGGCGCGCCGCAGGGCCGAGCGCGACGTGCGCACCCGCCTGGCCCCGCCCACTCCGATCGCTGCGCCGGAGCCGCCCGCCCCTGTCGTCGCGCCGCCGGTGCCGCTAGCGCCTCCCGTCCCTCCCGCCCCCGACTCGCCCTTCTTCAGCGAGGAGGTGCCGTTCCCTCCGGAGCCACCGGACGCGCCTCCCCCGTGGCGCTTCTGGTTCGACATCACCGACGGAAACGAGCCCGGGGCCCCGGACGGTGGAGATGCGGAGGCGATCGTGACCTCGGTTCAGGAGCGGGTGGTGGCCGGGCTCGAGTCCTATCGACGCCCGCTGGCCTCCCTGCGCGCGGAGGACTTCGTCACCGTCGCCGTGGACCTCGTGCCGGACGTGCTCCTGCGGGCCCGGCCCGCCCGCACCCTCCTCGTACGCGTGCGCGCGGGCGACCTCCAGGACCACCGCGCGGGGCGCCTCTCCTCGGCCGACTTCCGCAAGCGCGTCGACTTCGAGGAGAACTAGCGGAGCAGGAGGACGGCGGTGAGGACGGCCAGGCCGCCGTCGGTAACGGCAAAGAGAAGGAAGCTCGCGGGCGAGGCGTGCTGGAAGTGGTCGAGCACGAAAAGGGCCGCGCCCAGGGCCTTGGCGAGGACGCCCGCGACCCACAGATAGCCGCGCCGCCCCTCCACGTCGCGCGCGGCCCAGAAGTAGCCCGCGGCCAGCGACAGCGTGAACACGCCGTTGAGCTGCGCGTTGATGAGAGGGACCGGAGGCGGCGCTCCCATCATCGCCGCCACCTGCGGCGCGATCAGCAGCATCGGCACCGCCAATAGGAGGTCGTACACGCCCGACACGAGGGCCAGCGTGCGCAGCGCCCGCGTTCGTTGACCGCCTTCCATGCGGACCCTATACTAATCTTTTCGCCGCGCACCCCAGAGGCGCGCATGTCCACCGCCAGAGCACTCCACGGCACGACCATTCTCGCCGTACGCCATCGCGGCGGCTGCGCCATC
>Ga0207428_10000166_pt1 | contig 91456 bp, 105 predicted proteins | sample RhiMethybrSRZTD1_FD_187600 | JGI IMG/M metagenome (GOLD analysis project Ga0207428, IMG submission 187600) | Populus rhizosphere microbial communities from Tennessee, USA - Rhizosphere MetaG P. TD hybrid SRZTD1 (SPAdes) (version 3) | ecosystem: Host-associated > Plants > Roots > Rhizosphere >... | reverse complement strand
ACGCCGGGTCGTAGAGGTGAAAAAATAAAGCAAGAAGAACTTGACAGGGAATTTGTTAGACGGAGTAAGCTAAAGGAAGTTGGACTTTAGAACAGAAATATCTTAGCTTATATCAAGTATACTTTATACTTTTTTGGGTTTACCAATATCCACATCGTCTAACAATAATTGAAGAGTGTTCAGCCAGTAATTCCATTGGCAACAAGTACGGAATAACAACCAAGTCCACAATCCTCACAAATAGGCTTCAACGACTCTCTATTTGCACTTCCTATACAACAAGGCTTCTTTTCTCTTCCCATATGATCTAAAGAGAGGATTGCCCATGAAGTACCTTGTATTACAGAATTCATATCGTAAGATAGTATCAGAATCTGACAGCCAGTGGCTCCCACTCTTTATAAGACGATTATGATTTGGTATGCTTAATCAGTTGGGTAACAAACAGCTCTGTATAGTTTATCTTGTTTCGCTTATTTTGGTTATCTCCCCTAATATCAAAATTCAAGCTGAATCAATTGTATTCTTGGTTGAAGCGCAACAAGAGCAGGGTAAAAATACCACAACGGCAACTGATTTGACAAAAATGAGAAACAATGCAATCATTCCTCAAGCACAAAATATTAATGAATCAAATTTGGAACTAATCAAGATTTGTACATCTTCTCCAAACTTAGAATGTGTTAATAATATGATAAATATCCATAATGATTGCATTGCTTATCCTGAGTACGTTGCTACACATATATCAAGTTGTGATGATTCAAGGTTGATTAGTTATCTAATATCAAGAGGACTATTGGAATAAGATATACGATTTAATTTTTCACACATCAATTATGGATCTGTTCTGTTATCGATCGAGCCATAGGTAAGTATATTTGACTTTCTCTTTATGAATGGGAATAGTTTCTCTGATCTCATTTATCTATAACATGTTTATACCCATGAACGCAATATGTAGCTGAACCTACTTACTAGTAGGGTTCAAATCCCACAGGCCCCAAGTAACTAATTTCTAAAGTATTCAAGTAGGGGCTTTAATTATCAAGATGTTAGCCGTCCCAATATGTTCCCGGTTATTGTGTAGCTGAAGTTCGTCTTGTAAACCAAGAAAAAACACCCACATTATTCACATCTATATTTTTTTGAAGAGATTGGTTATCATTGTTCGTTATGTCATTTATAGATTGTATGAAACTGTAATAAAACATGGTAAAATATCTTGCTGTTTCGAATAATTTTATATATGCTTCAGCTAATGCTCTGGAATAGTGCCTGTACAGTGGGATCCACTCTTCCAGATTGAGTCATTGCAATACAGTGAGTTGACATAAATGACTGCGCTCCACCAAGTCTAGTTTCCCATTTTGGTAACATCTCCGTTTCACATTGCTTGTTTATAGTATTAATATATTCAGAGAAAAGGAGCCAAGGGTCATCAAAACCAACTCTAGCTGCAATATCCATAAAAGAAACGTTCTGGTTTGCTCTGGCTGCTGCCCTCTCCAAATCCAAGACAAACTCCTTTTGTACTTCAACGTCTGCTCTGGTTCCTATTCTTGTGAGATGACCAGCAACTATTGTATCAAAGTCATAACTTTTCAAGACAGTATCATGCGCCTTAATAAATCCTGCTGTATCTTTTGCTATTGCTAAATAGGCAAATGGAACCCACCCTGGAAATATTATGTCAACCAGCATGAGCACTTTTTGTTTTGGAGCATAAATGAATATGTTTCCAGGTAAATGGTTGTTACCATGATAATCCAACTGGAGCGTTTGATTTCCAAGTTGTAGTGTCATATTTTTAGCAAAAGTTAAAGTTGGAAGAGGTGGTACTGCGGATTTGTTGGTAGCTGTATTCATTGCTCTTTGCAACTCATTTGCTGTTTCTTGTTGGGCGATAAAGGTTGCATTCTTGGGAAACACTCCTGCAGATCCAATATGATCCAAATGGGCATGACTATAGATTACGTGTGAAACCGGTTTGTTGGTTATTTCTGCAATGGCTTTGAGGTACTTATCCCCTAAAGTTGGAGGGGCGTCAATAGCAATGACTCCTTGATTTGTCACCATAAACATGGCATTGTAGCTGCCATCAGCAACTGAATACAACTGGTTACCTATTTCTTGAACTAAATATCCTTTTTCACTTGGAATAGTAGGCCCTTTAGCTGTTTGAGGTATTGTTGTGGTAGCAGGAGTTTTTATTACACTACTTTTACTCACATTGCTGCTATTACTAGGTCCCTGCTGATCGGCTGATGATACAAAATTTAGATAAGTCTCCTCTTGACTACCTTCTTCCTCTTCCCCATATACACGTTCAAATAGTTGTGAAGTTGTCGGGAGACCGATAGATAGTAAACCATTCAATAGTTGGACCGGTAAAATGACGGCAACACTTGATGCAATTAATATCATAAACGGTATAGATCTTCGTAGGATTCTATGCATTGATAGCAATATTTCGTATGTCTATAAATGCTTTAATATCAATTGATGTCAGTGCTACTATCCTGGCCCCTTGAATGTTATAAATAACCCAAGTAATAGTCCACCTGACAAACTACATACACTAGTGTAGTGCACTCCACTAAACCAGGACCACCAAGCTTCTAACTACCTATGAATAAAATGGGACCCAAAATCATGTCAAATATGGTTCACAAACCACTGACCCCCAGCAAGTGGGTTCATATACTTTGGTCAAGCATACTCAGATGCGTGGAAATTTTCAAGGAAGGTAACAGATGCCTGCTAAGCCAACAACTACTATTAGCAAGATTCAAACAGTTCGAAACTCTACCAATGTTGTGATAATAAGTTATTTCTATAATTATATGAAAAGTAGTCGTGTATCAGAAAATCATCATGATAATTGTTTGAAGGTTGCTATTGCCTTTGCAAAATTTCTTTGACCTGATACCAAATGATCCGGAGGCTTAACAGTAATCTCTTTCGAAGATTGTGCAGCTGATTTCCTTGGTATCTGCTTAGGTCAAGGATTCAATCTTATTCCACACTAAGGGAACTAACCTAATTGCATCTGCTACCATTATGTCAAGTAATGAACACGCTTCCTTTATTTCAGGGTCTTTCAGAAATCCGATGTTAGTATAATTAGTATCACGCATAGGATATCGTGCATAAGTGTCCATCCCATCTAGAACGATAAAGAGGAACTGTGACAATGTATTAAACTTGAGATACCTAGTCTTGGGAATCGTATACTGTTCACGCAGGACTCCCCATAATGGATTAGCACCATGAGATGAAATGCCTTCAGTTAACCTTCTGTAAAACAGTTCATAAATGCCCCTGACATTGAGCGTGTAAAGTGCTATCAGGGATGTCATATCGGGTTTTCGAGATTGAATTTTCTTAATCGAATCGTCAGCTCTTCGGATTAATTCGTCGCTTTCCTTTCCTCCTCGCTTTACATGCAATTTTTTCTCATAATCCATGAAGATATTTGCTATTATTGTGGTGATCTTCAACAGTTTATGCCGATGAATCTTTTTCAGTCCAATGAACACTTCGTCCTCTGACTTCTCTTCGTAACTGACTTGATATAATGCGACGACAGATTTAGCGGCCTTTTCACATGCTTGTGAGTAAAAGTAAATTGCTTGTGGGTAAAGGTTATTTTTTGCCAGAATATTAGCTGCTTCTAGATCGGTTTTGGCTATATCATATAATCTATGATGTAGCGAAGACATCCCCTCTGATCTATGATGTTGTTATTTATAAAATCAAAGAGGTTAGGGAGGGTTTACTGAAGTTGCTTAATTATTACTATTATTTCAATCAGATGAAGAATGAAGGGGACGGCATCACCAACACTGGTTCATTTGGCAAGATCCAGTTAGTCGTTTAGTCAGTATTAGTAAATATGTTGCAGAATAAGTGGTATATCTTATGTTTTGTCGCCTCATGCACGAACCGTAAACACAAATAAATGTCAAATAAGAGACAAAACAGTAAATTTCACCAAAAACCCAGCCATAACATGCTCAAAAATATCATATGCGATGTTGATACATAGTTATATAGTGCGATAGATACTTGCTTTATAGGAAGGTAAACGACACTGGGAAACAATACCCTTCACAGACATAATGATCAAATACAAGAAAGTAAGGAAATACTTTCGCCCTTCACTAAACGAATCCTAATAGTAGATGACGATCCTGACATTACTTATACATTCAAAAAGGCCTTTGAGGAAGCAAATCGAATTGGTGGCAATAAGACTTCTTTTCATGTTAATATATATAATGATCCTCTATTGGCTCTTTCGGAGTTCAAACCAGACTTCTATGATCTGATGTTAGTCGACATTAATATGCCTAAAATGAATGGCTTTGATCTTTGTGTAAAGGTATTTGAGGTGGATATTAATCCTAGAGTTTGCTTTATGTCAGCTGGTCTCATAAATCAGGAGGCATTACAAGAACAGTATCCATCTCTAAGTTTTGGCTGTTTCATAAAAAAGCCTATCACAATGGAAAACTTAGTTAGAAAAGTAAAAGCAGAATTGGAATAAAATATCGTCATAGTTGGGTCAGCACTTATTGCCCAGTGCAATTTTTTGACGGTTTACTTATTAAGTTCCATCTGCATTGTATTTGTAGTCGACTGTGGCATTATAGGCTTTAATAATACATTACATTGAAGACGCCAGGAGATAACCGACAAAGTTTGGTGAAATCGCCATTATATGTTATTAGTTAAAAATACGCGCATTATATCAAATACCATTGATGGTTTCTCAGAAAACGGTGTGTGACCAGTATTTTCCACGATCTGAAGTTGGCTATATTTGAGTGCCTTATTAAACTGTTTTGAATGTTCAACTGGTATTAACTTATCAGCAGCACCACATATGATCAGAGTTGGTATATTCTCAATCCTTTGTAATTCTGATGATTCAATATGCTTTTTTGTACTATTTTCGAAAGCTGATTTAAATGCATATTTCGCCCCTGCCAAGTTAATTCTTTTAATAAAGGCGTCAACGAGCGTAGGATTGAGTAATGCTGGATTTCCCAGCATCTGTTCGAATACATTTTTAACATTTTCAAACGATGGATTTAATGCAGCATTAAGGTATTGTTCAAGGAGGAGTGTTGGCTCCTTAAGCATTCCAGAAGAGTTTATGAGAACAAGTTTTTCTATCAGATCCTGGCCTTCTATGGCTACTTTTGCGGCTATATATCCTCCAAGTGAATGACCTACTATTATTGTTTTGCAACTATCATCATTGCTCTCATCATCATTCCAAATTTGCTTACATTCAATGAAGTCTCTAATGAATTTGCTAAAATACTCTATTGTGTAGTCTACTGTTACGGGTTTATCACTCCCACCAAAACCTATGAGGTCAACGGCTACTATTGGATGGAAATATCTGGATAAAGCATCAGGGATATCCAACCATCTATCAGATGATGCTCCTAGACCATGGATAAATAAAATATTTTTCTTTTTCGAACTATTACGTTTTTCAGATTTCAGATACCTTATCTCGAAATCATTTAGCATTACTTTATTCTCCTTCACTTCTTCCACCTGAGGGTACGTCAGGTCTCTTGTTATTATAAATATTTGATGAGTGGGGACCAGGAGAAAGTTAAGTCAAAAGAACTATGACCGGTAGTTGTTCACTCCTGGTCTTCTTCTCCTCCTCCCTTCTTTTGGAATATGTTCAAATCCATCTTTGTGTCAAGCATTCGCCACTAAGCTTAAAGCTAGGTGCCGACTGTTCTGTCATCCTTTTTTCCTCTAGTCTCTATAATTACCAAGTCTAAATATCGTCTAGCTTCATTATCATCTAACATTGCAGATTCTACTCCTGTTTCTTTTCCCATAGCATCTGCGTGTTGGTGGATTAGTTTTACAAGCTTTCCCATAATCTCTGCATTGTCTTGTGCACTACCTAAAGTATCTAGCAGAGCATACTCCTTTACATATTTTCTGGCTACTTGACGCAATTCTGCATCTTGGGCCACTGACAGTGCGACAGAGTATATTCCTATGCTAAAGAGAAAAGAAGCAAACACAAGAAAGGCACGTTGAATTGCTCCAAAGGGTGGATAAGAGTTGTTGGTTATCCAGTTATTGGTCGTTGGAGAAATCAAAATGGTTGCCACTGCTGCTATAATCAAATAGTTAATGATCTTATTACGAGAAGAGGTAGCTTGCCGTCCAAGTGTTTTTGCTACTAAAATAAATGCATAAGCTATTACAAAATCAGCTGCAACCCATCCTGCAGTACCCATTACCCTAAAGACAAGGAACTGGGACTCCATATACACCATATAACTTCCAGTTGACTTTATAAATTGAGGACCAAATACCCCAGTTAAAAAAAGTACGGGTGGTAAAATTATAATTGTCCAAAATATTGCACTTCCTATCTGATCCTTAAAATAACGAAGGAAAAATGCAACACCAATTATTTCTGCGATAGCAATGGCAGTAACTTGAGGGACAAGAAACCCATAGAGATGAATGATAAGTTGTTCAGGAGTTAATTGTCTGTGTGCCATAGAATTGCTAGCGGGGTAATTTGCATCTATGGAGGGTGGTCTTGAAACGAATAATTGTTTTATATCGAGTGTAATAGCAACTGTCTGGCTGATGCAAAGGAGCATCGATGATACAGCAAATGCCAATATCATGATATAGTGTCGTTTGTTGGCACTCGATTTGAACCATGACAAGAATTTGTAAGTGCGAAAACCAAAGAACAAGAGGGCTACTGTAGTTATTAAGAGAAGTACAGTCAGCAGGTGAGTGCTATATTGTGAAAATAACACCATTTCAACAATGATAGCTCCAAAGACGACTAAAAGTGCATAAAGAAAAATAGGTGTCGCCTTGTACAGCCTATTAAAAAACGAAGGAGCCTGAAGGTCTTTGCGCAATGCAACCATATAATCTCTAAGGGCATACAGACTTGCAAAAAATACAGTGATAGTCATTGCTATAAATAATATTACACCAAAAGGAGAAGTAAGAGGCTTTCCTAAAACGTCAAAAAAGGTGCCAAAGATTACATCAGTAATTATTATGGCCCAAGCAATAAACGTCATCAAATAAGTTTTTTTGTTAATGATACTTGTAGTGACTACCAATGGTATTATTGTAGTCGAAACATAGTTATATACTTCTCCTCACATGACGTTAATCCTTCTCCATACATGGTTTAATGATTGAGACTAATTGGTAACAGGTTAGATCGTTATCACTTTGGCTATATTCAGGTAATACTTTTCAAACCTGAGTTTTCGCCCGAAAGAAAATGTGCTAGTGAAGGGTCTATAATCAAATCTCATCGGAGAACCTGAATCTTCACCTTGGAATTCTCCCAGCTGCTACGACCAAAACTAACAACAATCATAATTAAAAGGATATCTTACTTTTTCTGAAGCTGCTGCTAGTACCAGATCTAGTAGTGAACTTCGCTTTGATTTATCGATATCCATTTCTAAGAGTTAAGAATGATAATGACAAATAATAGCCATTCAAATGAGAAAAATCCCTCTTACTAGGTTTATTTCAGTGGTAATAGCATTCACATTCACATTTTTAGGATTGTTTATTCTTCTATCTAGCAGCCAAGTAATGGGATCTTCTCAATCTCTAATACAACAATTCCCCTTTCCCCCTCTCCCAGAACTATCTACAACCCAAAAGAGTGCTTCAACAAGCCTAACTTGCACATTGAGACCATCATTAACTGAAGTGGAAAACACACCACAGCAAATTGAAGGACCATATTTTGTAGACGAAATGCCCAATCGTTCTGATATTAGATTAGATACTTCTGATGGTTCTTTACAAGATGGTATACCGTTACATCTCATACTTCACGTGTATGATCTACCAGATGACAATGGTTCATGCATTCCCCTTAGTGATGCCAAAATAGACATATGGCATGCTAATTCTCAGGGAGTTTACTCAGGTGTTCGCGATGCCGGAACTGGACAAAATAATTACCTACGTGGATACCAGATGACAGACGGAAGCGGAACTGCACAATTTACTACAATTTATCCTGGCTGGTATGAGGGTAGAGCTATTCACATACATGTCAAGGTACGCAGCTTAGAGCGGTCAACCGATACCTTGGAATGGACATCACAGTTTTACCTTAATAATTCTGTCAATGAATTGGTTCACACAAAACCTCCATACAACAACCATGGTCCTGTTGACATAACAAATGAAGAAGATTTTATTTATACAGGGCCTTCAACTGATGGGCTTTTCAAAACTAATAGCGGACAGCATTTAATGCTTAAACTAAATGGGAATGAACAACAAGGCTACACTGTGACTTTCAATATAGGAATAAACGCAAGGTAGTTTCAATTATAAATTTTTACAAAAAATAATTGTAGTACGGAACAAGAGCTTGGAAGATAAAAAAGACTAACCAGAATAGAATATCGAAATATGCTATATCTACTTAATTTGGAGAGCACAGAGCAGCTAGAGTTGGAAGATCAAGAAGTATAGACAAGAAGATATTAAAATAGCAGGAGCAATATTTAAAGTTGCTAATAGCAGATATACTATGGTTGTATGTTAGCTAATTTAGAGGTTATAGAAAATCCAAAGGAATCAGTAGATCGTGCTTATGATATTTCGATTGCTGCAAGAGAGGAGTTGTTGGTAGCATATCCTACGGTCAATTCTTTTCGACGGAATGTACGCGCAGGTATGTCGGTGCAGCTTCTAAAAAAAGAGTATTCAGAAGATAGCTTTACACTTAGAATACTTACACCTGTAGATAACCAAATTGTGCAGATAGTAAATGAATTAAAAACGGCTTTATCGCAACTTGATATTAGAACTATAAATGAGAATACAGAAAGCAATAGAGTTATCATTGTATTAGCTGACAGAAAAGAATCCCTTATAGTAGAGATAAAAGACAATACAAAAGATAATATGTACGAAGCAGCAGGATCATCAATATACTCTAATAGTAAACCAATTGTTTTGTCCTATATTGCCATATTTGAAACTCTTTGGAAGCAAAGCCAGCCCCTTGTTTCTTAAAAGGAGTATTTTTCTGGCCTCGAATAAATTAATGTCATCAGACAATTTAAGAATAGCATAAAATCTTCTTGATATACTCCATTGAATCTCATGACAATAGTCATGACGTTCAATTGTAAAAACTCTAAGTTAAGTTATCGTGCCATAGTAACAGTGATTATACAGTAGGTTATAATACTTTGAGAGAGCAACGTCCCTAAATGCACCAACGCGATCAGGGAGCCCTTTTAGTTATTTTACTTCCTCAATCTCTCGTTTGTCATTGACATAAAGTCCAATGATTTGTGCATGCAAATTCCATGAGGATACTTCACGCATCGCCATCCGTATATGCATAAAGTGATGTTCCTTAGTTACTGGGTTTCCTGCGCAATCATAATGTCCCACTAGTGCTATTATCCAAGAAGCATGCTTCTCAGTCGAAATGGAGACTGCTTTTCTGATAAGTGCAATTTCTTCTGTGTGCTTCCCACTAGAAAAGAGTCCGTCAGCACCTGGAAACGTCACCATGTCAACTCCATCAATGTTATAGTTCTGCTTCATGTGATCTATTACAACCTGCTGAGTTCTGCCATCTATACAATTTATTGCAGTTCCAAATCTGAAACTATTCATCATTTCTGAATACCTCTAGAGTATTTGCGGAGTAGTCACTATCTTTCCGAACAGTTGCGAGTCTGCCATCTTGATATGCCCTTCAACCATATCACTAAATGGAAGGATTGTATCAATCACTGGCCTTATCTTTTCGTTGCTGACCCAACCTATCACTTCTTCCAAACCTGCCTTCGTTCCCTGTGTTGCCCCCAACAGATTGATCCCTTTAAAGAAAAGATATCGGAGGTCGATTGTTGAGAGGTAGCCGGTGGTCGCACCGGTGGATACAAGTGTCCCCCCTATCTTCAATAGTGCAACTTCTTGGGGGAACACAGTCTTGCCAATATGCTCATAGACTACATCCACTCCTTGTCTGTTTGTTATTTCACGCACCTTCTTATACCAATCAGACTCGCGATGATTGACTACAAAGTCAGCGCCAAGCTGCAAGCACTTTTCCATTTTGTCCTTATTTCCTGCCGTAGCTATTACATCGCAGTTGAATAATTTAGCAATTTGTATGCCGGCTATTCCCATTCCGCTTCCCCCACCCATTATCAGAATCGTCTGTCCCGGCCTTATCCTCGCTCTGGTAACAAGCATGTGCCAGGCTGTCATGCCTACCATTGAAATTGCCGCTGCATCAGTAAATGATACGTTATCCGGGAGTTTTACCACATTGACCTCTGGTAGATGTGTGTACTGCGCAAAGCCGCCCCATAGCGGACCTGTCTGAAAGCCCCATACTTGCCTGTTGCCGCAATCATATTCCCTTCCAGATGTGCATTCATAACATACTCTGCAAGTCAGGTTTGGGTATGACGTGACTCTATCTCCAACCTTGATACTAGTCGTGACATTCTCACCAACTTCAGCAACCGTCCCGGCGACGTCGCTTCCTGATATGTGAGGCATAGGAATCTTGATTGGTTCACCCCAAATGCCCCAGAGATCATTATAGTTGTATGCTGCCGCTTCAACTTTTATCAAAACCTCATTGCCTCTTGGTTTTGGTGTATCAATGTCTTCGATTTTGACTACTTGCCTGGGATCTTTGTGATATTGTCTATAGACTGCTGCTTTCATCTATACCTTGTCAACTAGTCCACTGATATACTGTCCTATATATTCTTCATAATTGGTTTGGCATGGGACCTAAAATCATGTCAATTATGGTTCAAAGACCACTGGCCCAATGTGATATTAGTTCTCTAATTGGATTCACTCGTAATAGAAAAAAGAAGAGCGGAACAAAATAGGTGCCAGTTGAAAAGATAGAAAAATAAAGAAATCGGAACAAATAGAGGTAGAAGAATCTGATGCATCTCCGCTATTTGTTGAGGCGGTTAGATTACAAGTCACAAGTGATTATTATCTTAGATGATTGAGGATCCTCTTTAATCATAAAGGTTTACCACCAGGAGGAACGATGAAAGAGAGATACAATCTATTTGCTTCGAAGGGAAAAAAAATCCAAAATTGGGTATTTAGTTATCTTGTGCAGAAGAGATTATGAGAAGACAGCAATAACAATAAGTTGTCTCGAAACATAAAAAAATAATCCAAGAAGGGAGACTTTTGATCAGGTCAATTAGTCCTAAACCCTATATTTTTCCAACTCACTTATTGTAAGTTTTAAGAGAACTTCTGCACCATTATATCCATCGACCTGTGACTTGGGAATTTTGTATTCTTCCCTTGCACCTTCGGTTATAATTACTACAGAGTCTGCATCTGTCGCGTCGACATTTCCAGCATCTTGTCCGTCACTAGACCTCACATTCTTGTGTACTATACTATCCCAATCCAATACTACTGGCTCAGTCATGTACAGCTATAATATTATCAAGACTCGTATTAAAAACATGAATAACTTTGTTAACGTCACATACGCCAGATAAAGAATGAGGTAATAAAAATAGTTCAACAACATAAAAAAACATAAACAGGCATTTCCAAATCTACAAATTGGTTTCCTTACCTTACCTTTTGCAGCATAGTCTAATGCCTCATACAGGTGCTCTCTATCATTTTGTACTCATACCGAACAACTGATTTAAGCTAGAGTGTCCCTCTTCTTATAAGAGCACATGATTTAATGTAGAAATGATTCGGCGATATCATATGGGACCTAAAGTCATGTCAAATTTGGTTCACAAACCACCTGCTCCAGCTATAATACAGAATTGACTCGAAATGGTCGTTAACTGTAAAGCATCAAAATGAAAGGGTCACAAGTTGTAACTACTCATAAGCTTCTATTGAACTAACTTGTATGCTACAAGTTTGTTGTCCTGCATAACAGGTATTATCATAATACCTTGACTTGGTATGAATCCTAGGTCAGCAGTCCCTTGTGTACCTAACTCTATCAAAGTTGAGTACCCTGATCCGTTTGCATTAACATCATACAACCTTCCTCCAGGATTGTCAGTAACATAGTAATGTGTTTCAGTAGCGTCAGATTCTATCCCATCAAGGCCACCAAAAGGAGAAGTCGATCCTTCCTTTCCTAAGCTACTTATTGACTTATTTTTTAAATCGACGACTTCTATCCCGGCACCAGGTTTACTCATCTCTCCCAATGAAGCAATAATTAGCCTATTTTTACTATTGTCAACATGTAATCCGTTAGGGCCATTTAATTGTGGGCTTTGTAACCAAGCTTGTAAAGTCGTACTATTACTATTATTAGCATCTCTATTTAGCTTGTAGATAGTATTGGTAACTGTATCCGATACATAGATATTTCCTTGATTATCCATCGCAACATCATTAAGAAACACGCTTCCAGGTGCGTTGAATCTCTTGACTATTTTTTCACCATCAATATCAATCTCGACTAAATCTGTGATATCTGAAACATACAACCTATCATTATTGTTAGCAACAGCCATACCTTTAGGAGCATTTAGTCCTGTAATCCAGTTCAATTCAACAATGCTACCGTTAGAGGATGAGACTGTAGAAATGAATCCGTTCTGATCCTTTTGGTCTGGTTTTCCATTGATATTGGAAACGAATAATAAATTTTGTTTGGGTGCATATACTACTGATTCTGGGTTTTTCAAGTCAACTGGTGTTTCCCATATTTTGTTGAACTTTATTTGTCCTACTTGTTGCTGCTCTTGTGCCTGTCCCTGTGCTCGTGCTTGATTAATGTTGTCTATCATATTTATTCTCGCCCCACTAAATAGCATTATTCCAGATATTGCTACTAAAAATAAAGTTGCCAAAACTAATGATTTCTGTGGAAGCTTTTTATTATTTGCTATCAATGTCCAAGAACTATTAGAAATGATTAATAAACCTAACACCTCATTTTCATTCATAGTCAGCCCTTGATTTTGTTTTGTCGTACTTGAAAGTCAAAAAATTTATTGTGCAAATCATAATTCTAACGGTATGTAATAAACTGATTTTGGTCATTAAGTTCCAATTTTTTGTGTGTACTATTTAGAGTCTGAATGCCAGCATAGTCACTTTACCGGGGAAATCCGAAAAAGAATAGACGATCACTGTTGTTGTAACAACAGTTGTATCACCGTAACTGCTACAGGAATAACAGTTGCAAAGAAAATGGCCATGTCTTTTATCTTCTTCCCTATCGATTCGTCAACTAAAAATGTGGCGTTATTTTTAATGTTAAGTATTTTCGAAAGACTCTTTATTGGCTCATATTTATCCTTGCTTTCAAATGAATCAGATATCAGTTGCATTGATTCATTTTTATTTAAATCAGGGTCTGACAAAATCTTAGAATAAATTCTCTTACTATTATTGATCTCAAGGTTTATTGTTCTTCGTAAAAATTTATCGTATATCCTTGTACCTTTAACGAGATACTCAGCTTTCTTCGATTCCTCCTTTTCGTGTATTGTAGTTTGAAACAATAATTTTGCAAAATAATACCATAACCCTTTTCTTACTGCTATTAATATCATCCAAATAATGCCTGCCGTAACTGAGAATCCCAAATTTATCATTAATCCATTGAGAGTAATTCGCAGGATATTACCACCCGATAAACTGGCATCACTCAATGGCGGCTCACCAAAACAACATAAGGTTATATTATATTCTCCGATGGGCTCTCCTATTTCATGATATAACCAGTTAATTGAATAGAATAATAATTGTTATAATTGTAGTAAGAGACTAAACTAGTTAGAGAAAAAAAAGAGATAAGGGCGATCAGTATAGGAACCTCAACATAAAGTATTTTCTTAATGCATGACTGTTCTATCAGTAGATTTGGAATACCCCTTCTTTCGATGATACTAAATTTGAATGGATAAAAAGCGTAGACAAGACTACTGATAGAAATTAGATATATGTATGAAAACCAATAAGGGAATCCTATGAGGTTGGATACCACGATTGGTGAAAGACTACTTATTGCAGGAGCTACGACTGTAAGTGAGAAAGGTATAACAACCAGCATAATTATGGGGAGAACCCTGGGAGAAGTTAGCCACACCTTGATTTCTTATTCTAGAACTTCGATGTCTCAGGAAGAGCGGATGCAAAAACTCGCGCCTTTATTCTTCGCCCCAGCTAGCTGGTTTAAAGCACATTCAGATTACTCAAACTACTTTCGAATTCCTGAGAGTTTCCAATTCCTCAACAAACACATCTGCAACAATTAGATGCAGTGGCGATCTGGACTGGCACCCGTAATGCTCTTTCAAGTATTACTCAACCTACCTTGGTCATAGTTGGAATGAATGATGATGCGGCGCCAGACTCTTTGACCTTAGCAGAAGGAATTCCAGGATCGTGGCTCATACGAATAAGGGATGCCGGACACGGTCTAATGTATCAGCATCCTGATGTGTTTAACGAATTATTAATGACTTTTTTAGAAAATAGCAGTGAACCAAAGGAATTAAGTTAGAACCGTCGAATATGGTTCACAAACCACTGGCCCCACTGTGATATTGCGCCAAGGAAATTACGGGAAGACAGCAGGAATCAGATTAAATGTTACTCGTAATTTTTTTTACTAAATACAAATTCAAAAATAAATAGAAAAGAAAATTGGGGATCCATCATCTGGAATATAATCCTTTGAGCTCTACGAGTCGACGCATCAACTCTGGTGGTTCTTGATTGCTTAGAATTGCTTCAAGCCGATCTAAGTATGCATGCCAACCGGGGGCGAAAATCAAAGCTGTCGGTTTGGTGAGGCGGCTATGAGTTACACTAAGGATTGTATCTGAATCGCCGTCCTGCCTGAGTTCCCATTGGACGAGAGATTCAGGTTCTCCATGAGGGAACGCTGGATTAGGAGAGATATGCCATTCATGCTCAAAAACGCGGTGAAGATCGCTGACCAGAATCTCCAGTTACGTGGGATCCTGATAGAGAATTGACAATATCTATTGCTCCACCCTTGTACCCGTCGAAGGTTCCACTGTAATCGGGTAACCATCTGAATATCTCTTTTTGATCTGTAATTGCTTTCCAGACTTTCTCTATTGGATGAGAAAGTCGTCGTTCAAACTTTAGTGTTCCGTAAATTCCTTCAATGGTTATTGTTCCTTTAGATTCAGTATTTAGTATTTTTTCGTTCGGATTTTTATTTTTTATTTCAATGCTTTTCGTATCTGGATTGTACTGTTGCAGATACTTATCCTTAGAGAAAGTGAAACTTGCGATATTGGACAACTCTAGCACCCGCAGTTGTAATAATGAAAAGTATGACTCCGGATGGAGAAGAGAATGATACATGATAAAAATAATCTTACTATTTTTCCCCGCCTTTTGGAATATACCTGGGTTTGGTGCCAAGTGTGAGAAATGTGCAACGACAAATACGATAACCTTGGAGAGGAGTGAACCTAATAAGGGGGTATAGTCTAATATTACTAAAGTAGCTGTATTAGTGTTCTTGTGTTCTAGTAACAGTATATCTAAAATTTCTTAATTTAATATAGGACTATTGAGACACGATAGCATGGCACTTGTTTTATTTTCATTATGGAAAATTAATCACTTCTGGTTCATGTGCCTCCGAGTTTGTTCCCATCTTGCACATAAGTTTACCGCAGGTGCTCCCCGTTATTTCACTTTCTTCAACTGGCACAAGAATAGCAAGAAAATTCTCTCTTGGCCTTACTTTACTCGAAGCAAATGAGAATTTCGCCTCTAGCGTACTGGGTGGAACGAATTTAAGTTGCTTTATTTGACCTATGTCTCGGTTAGGAAAAACTACTCCATAATAATTGTGTTCATCATCGTCGACGCTTGGATGTCTGATAATGACTTTGAAGACCATTATCTTTACTACGTTTTGGAACTATTTAATGCTTTTAAATTACTAACATTCTATCATTTTTTATTACAAATACGGATAAACAAAGCCCATTATCACACATATTTTTGAATACGAAAATAGACCTCCTCTCCACAGCAACCATAATGCAACATGGATCTGCAGCCAGGTCTTCATCAATTAGCCCTGATGTGGTTCTACTGCAACGTCTAGGATCTCAGAAAGGCCAGCAGGTCAGCGTTGACCTGATCCTGAAGTGTGGCTGTGAGGCCATGTGGCGCACCCGGATAGTAGATTTCCTTCGCGCCTTTGATGAGCCTGGCTGATTTCTTAGCTGCGTCTTTGACGGGAACGATCTGGTCGTCCTCACCGTGCATGACAAGGGTCGGGACATCGAACTTTTTGAGGTCTTCGGTGAAATCGGTCTCAGAGAAGGCCTTGATGCTTTCATACGCATTCTTGAGGCCGGCCTGCATGCTCCAAAGCCAGAACTGATCTAGGATTCCTTTGGAGACCTTGGCACCTTCCCTGTTGGCACCGTAGAATGATATGGCTAGATCCTTGTAGAATTGCGAGCGATCCTTGATAAGACTCGAACGCATGTCATCAAACACTTCTATCGGCAGACCCTCCGGATTGGTGGCGGTCTTAACCATGATCGGGGGCACAGCCGCTATCAGGACAGCCTTGGCCACCCGCTTTGTTCCATGGCGACCGATATATCGGGCGACTTCACCTCCACCAGTGGAGTGCCCCACAAGCGTGGCATCGTTGAGATCAAGCGCTTCAATCACGGCTGCAAAGATCGTCTGCATAGCCGTCCATGTCGTTCCGCGAGGAGGCCTGGCTTGACCGGCCATGTCCACGACGGTCGTGAGCAACTACGCGAAAGCCATTTTGGACAAGGAACAGCATTTGGCCGTCCCACGCGTCAGAACTCAGAGGCCAGCCGTGCGAAAAGGTTACGACAGGACCTTTACCCCAGTCCTTATAGTAGATTTCAGTCCCGTCCTTGGTAACAATTGTGCTTGAAGCTATACTACTTTGTCACCCCTTTTGTTGCATTTAGGATTAATTCGGCGATCTCATCTGGGTGTGTTACAAGTGATGCATGGCTAGAGTTAAGAGATATAGTAGTAGCATTCATTCGTTTTGCAAATTGACGTTGTGCATCAGGAGGGATAATGTGGTCGCCCTCAGAAACCTCAAACCATGTGGGATGTTGCTTCCAAGCTGGAGGGCCAGATGGTTCAGTCAAAATTGATTGATGACCTGGCTTTTGCACAACGGCCATGGTTTCAGCTTCAGTCGCATTTGCATCCTGAACAAACGCTTGGTGGAACATCTCTGGGTTTATGTTACGTAAATCCTCCGCTATCGAAAACCAGAAATCCTGGAGGTAGTTTTGAAACATCGACGAAATTCCCGGTAGATTCACCCTCATCAGGAGCAAAGGCTGAAACGTAGACAAGCCCTGTTACATTTGGATTATTATAACCAGCATTTGGATTATTATAACCAGCATTCGTGGTTACAAATCCACCGTATGAGTGTCCTACGAGTATTGTTGGTCCTCCAACTAGGTCAATTGCACGCTTTACAGTAGCGACATCATCTGCCAGAGAATGGAGAGGAAGTTGCACTGCAATAACCCTGTGGCCTGCGTTCTCCAAAATAGGAATTACTTTATTCCATGAAGATCCATCAGCCCATATACCATGGACTAGAACGATATTAGTAGCGTTTGTTGCTGCCATACCCTGTACTCCTTGAGGTTGCATTAATGTCTTATTCTGTGGGGTAGCAAAGCCGGAATTGGTGGGAGGGATAAAGCCCAGAAGAAGAGTTATGCTCATACACAACAAACCTAGAAATTTTACATTTTGCCTAACTTTTTTGCACTCCTATATTTCAGTGACTTATATATAATATGCCAAATTGTTTGCGAAACTTTAGAAAAAACTTCTTATAATGTAATTATCATGACGATGATGGTTCCCAATCTTAAATATATCTTAGGTGCGATTTTGACATTTTCCCCACCTTGTCAGTTTGGCATCACATGTAAGAACGGCAGATGCTTAGACAATCCCAGTACCTAGAAATACAAGTTCATCTGGCGTAGAACCCAAGACTTAACGCGATATGCATTAATGTGATATGCAATTACAGATAGAGAAGTCGCATTAGTGGTCGTGTTTATTCTAACAGTGCGACGCACAGTCAAATTCCGTAATGGCTAAGTATTCAGCGTGTAGACTTTGTAAGGTCTATCAGTACCATAGTTAATATATTTCCATTTGTTATCGGGCATGGATAACTCGTGAAATTCTCTTTGTGTTTTATGGTCTAATGACTTGTATACATTCTCTCCTATAGATATTTTGTTCGCGCCTGTTAGAGAAGTTATCTTTGACGCTATATTCATACTATATCCCAGTACGTCAATAGGCGAGTCTTGGTTGTAGCCGTACTGAACAATTGCATTTTCTCCTGCGTCTATACCGATCTTGGTAAATAGTTCTGGATAACCAAATTTTTTATTGAGTATCCCATTAGTTTCCCTGATTACATTAATCATCGATTTGCCACATTCTACCAATGTGTCTGATGCAAGATATTTGTCCTTTTTGTTGACACGACTAGGAAAAAATGAGATTACTGCATCGCCTGCGTATTTTAAGACATATCCACCATGACTATCTACTACATGCGATATTTCGTGGGCAAATACTCTAATTACATCCACAAGTTTATCTATGGATAAGGTCATACTCATAGTAGTAGAGCCAGCCAGGTCAGCGTATAAAATAATGAGCAGAATCTTGGAACTAATGTGATTAAGAAGAAACTTTTGGCCACGTCTTATTGAAGCATGGATCATCTTTGGCCATAATTTATCAATTACCAAAGGTTCATGAATTTTATACCAATATGCCATTGATTCTTCTTCTTGTACACTCTGTTCTAGTAAGAGTGTAATCTCATGTTGCTGCGGCATATCCATCGTTTGTATTGTCTGTATTAGAGATTCATAACCCTTCAGTTCATTAAATTCTATTATGCGGTCTTGTTTGATTCGTACTAGTTCTTCTTCTTCTGGCATAGAATTGTCTCGAACGTTATCCTCTTTTTTTGACTCAGCGGTCGTTTCCGATCTCTTTTTCATAATAATCGTAGCAGCCGGGGCTAACCTTGATAAATCTGCTTTTGTATAAGTTGGCTTTCCTCCTAATTCTGTAATTATTCTCTGAAGTCTGCTTTTTTGTAAGCGTGTTTCTTCTAAATGTTGCTTTAGTCTTCGATTTAGTTCTTGTAGTGATGTCTGATCTATTCTTGACAATATTCTATCTATTGATGCATTTTCAACAGATAGTATTTCGTTTAGATCTTTAACTAGATTTGATTTCGATTGAACATTGTTTTTAGTATTATCATAATTCTTACTTTGAGACATGAGTATTACTTTAGTATGTTCGCTTATATCCTACATAAGATTATTTCTCTATTGATAGATAATATTTTAAATGGATCATTGAAGATACTTGCTGCAAAGGGTTATGAAGACGCAACGATACCAGATATTTCAAAACCTGCTGATGTTAGCAGAGGGTGGAGATAAAAAGAAATTCTGCGGGAGAAGTGGTAGAAGAAATGTTGGATTGGATACATCATAATTTACAACATCCAGATTTTTATGCTTTTTCTGTTTAAGATGTGATTTATCAGACACGGTAGAGATTAGAAACGAATTAGAGATCTGTGATGAAAAAGTTGTGAGGTACTATTGAAAAATAACTAGATGATGAAAGGGAATAGCATAACAAAATTCAATCCTGAGGAGATTAAGAGAAAGCAAAGGCCCCCCTTGCATTATCTGATAGGATTGCTTTCCATCTGAAAGTAAATCCTGATAGTGTGGACTTGAGGGATAAGAGATTTTGATTACAGATAAGAATTATGATGTTTCTCGCTTCGAGAAGTAAATACTCAATCTTGTCGTAAGTAGTATCACTGTCTTAATTCATAAAGAAATAATTCACTCATCCAAAATTAGCTGAGCAGCGCGCTTTGCACTACCAAAAGATGCATTAGATACTAAGCCCTCTTTGCCTACCCAGTCTCCTACTACATACAAATTGTCTGCAATCTTTGGGTCGAGCCTTCCGGCTAATCCGCCTCCTGCGGCAGTAACAAGAGCATTAGACACCACCATGTTGGGCAACGGCCTTTTCTTAACAAGCGCCTGTCTCCATCCTGGCTGCAGTAAATCAAGGATCTCCTCTAATTCCGGCTGGTCTTCTCTTGGCTTAGGTTCAATAGAAGTACCGAGATATTTTGCGACATGGATTAGTGCCCCACCTTCTGGAGCAAGTTTCGCATGTGTAGAATGAACTGAAAAATATAGTGGACGGTCTATTCCCAGAGCAAACAATGTGTCTTTGTCTGGTAGACTGCTAAGAGCAACGTCCAGGCAGACTAGGCGTATGGGTTTTGCATCTTTCGCTGCCTTGGATAGCACCTCTGGTCTCTCATTGTCATCGAAAAGGCTGTAGATTTCCTTTGGACCTGCCGCCATTACAACTATCTTTGCAGATACTTGGGTTTTGTCAGATAGAGTAATTAGCCATCCAGATGGATCAGCTCTTTTTACCTTCGTTGCCTTTTTCCCCATGACAATGCTTGTGTTTGCGTTTTTGGCGGCTGTTAGAAGTCCGTCTACAAAGGTCTGCCAGCCTCCATCTACATACATGACTCCATTTCTACTACCTGCATAGACTTGGCGAAGTGCAGATCCTGCACTCTGAATGTCTGGATCGTTTCCATATGTATTTAGTCTCACAAGTGTCTTTACCATTTCAGCAAATTTTTTGTCGTGAATATTCTTGTCTAACCATTCCTGTACAGTGACATTTTCTAGCTCTGAAAAATCGATCTTGGCAAGTGAATTAAAGAATTGACTATCAATTGACTCACCCGAACTTTCGTTATCCTTCCCAGATAGGCGACTGTATTCGGCTGGAACTTCATGTTTCTTGCCATCGATTATTAAATAGGCTTTGCTCGCAGCAATGCTTCCTGTATAAGGGATACCTATTTCTTTTAAAACTGAGTCTCCTGCGTCGGTGAGAAATAGGGCGTGTGGTCCTTGATTAAAATAAAAACCATCAAATACTGTCGTCCTTGCACGACCTCCAGTTTCTTTAGATGATTGTTCAAATAAGGTTACTGCCTTTCCAGAACGGGCAAGCAGTGTGGCAGTAGTAAGACCCGCAAGCCCTCCTCCAATAATTACGACATCTGAACTATCGACATTTGACATATTATAATCGTCTATCGAGAAGCGTCTGTTAAATGTTGCTCTCTACGGAATAATCAGCTTTAAGGCATTTGAATTTGAATTTTTTCTATCGCTCAATCGTTGTTGGGTATATAGTTAGAAGTAGTTCTACAGGATCTAATATATTTGGTTTGATTAACTGTCTGACTATAGATCACGCTATTTTATAATTGACAGACTTCAAAAACTAAATAAGTAATTCCAGACAAGTCACCTTAATCCAAATGAATCAAGCATATTATCGGAACTAAGATACGTACTCAAATGTAGTAACAAAAAAAAGACGGGAGTTTTGATTTAGATACGAGGCTATTCTTCTTCTTCGGCTTCATCATCTCCTTCCCCTCCGTCGACTACAGCATAACTTATGTCGGCGTCCTGATAGAGGAGGAACGAAAAGTATAGCGGTTGTTCAGGATTAGCAACGGGCCATGTCGTTGATTGGGATTGAGGTTCTGCAATGGTTCCATTCCTAGGATTTGGTATAGATACAGGATAGTCAAACTGTGGTGGACTTGATAATGAAGGGTCCTTTGATCCGGGTGTGAACGATTGGGCCTGTTCCGCAGATAACTGGCCTACACCTGGCAATTCAACTCCATTTGGAATATTTACGCCAAACACAAATACCAAATTAGGAGTAGCTGCCTCGTCTCTCAAATCTCTATAGAAGGTCTTTTCATCCATAACATGTCCGACCATCACATGTGTGAATATGTCATCAGCCACTACTGTGTCATTGCCATCAGTGATGTCTGTAATCCTAGCGTGGCCATATAGAAATGCCAAATTTGACAATTGGGGAACATCTGACCTATCCACATGAGAAGCACCATGTTGTATTTGGTCAAATCCAACATTGTTTACATTAGCTGCGAATTCTGGGATTCTTGTTGGGAGCGCCGAATCAGGGGTATTCCACATTGTGTCTGTTAATGTCATTTGGTAAGTATGACCTTCGATTTGATGCGGTCCATAAGTCACAGGAGATATGTATGTTGCTTCAAATGAAGTCAAGTTATTTCTATTTCCCTCTTCAAATGTACCTGTAAATGTTGCTTCTACTCCTTGATTATCGCCCTCAGTTTCTCCAGCAGGTACTCCACAAGTCAGTGCATTGGCACAGGTAAAGACATCTGTAAATGGAAACAGACCTTCTGGACCAAATACATTTGTTAATCCGACCGCAGGCTGAAATAGGGCATTTGTTGCTTCAACATTTAGTACTGTGCTATTGATGTCAGGTTGAGGAAGAGTGCTTGCAGATTGTCCTTCTTCTTGCGCAACTGCTAATTTCACTTGGTTATGGGGGTAAGAGATATTGCCAGCAGCCAAAGTCAATATGGCTGCTATCATCGTTACCATAACCATAGTCCTTTTTGAACCATCCCTTAAAGGTCTTTTTTTTATTTTTTCTAAAGATATCATTGCCAGCTATCTTGTAGAATGCTATTTAATGAAATTCCCAGATCATTCCCAAATTACATCCAAATTCATTTATTGAGAGGTCTGATATGACTACAACAACGATAAATGAACTGTGTTTGTTTCACATTGATGGTACAAAAGGAAGCATTAACATGCAAGGATCATTGAATCCATATATTTTCTGACACCACTCATGGAGAAAAATTATGAATCATTCAGAGAGATTCAGGACAAAATTGGGAAAAAGTAGATTAACCATGAGAGGGGGTTGATATATTAGACCACGATGGACTTTATGATTGCTGCCGCTGTGGCTGCCTTATTGAATATTGGCTTGTTAGGTGCCATAGTACTCACCTATATTCAAAATATGCGACTAATAAGGTCCTACTTTACTATTGGTCTTGTTATGGTAGCATCCCTATTCATAGTACAGAATATAGTTGTCGTCATCTTCTGGTCTAATCTCTATATGGCTGGTCCATCGATAAAAAACATAGTTGATGCAGCGTCACCATACTTGTTTGCTATTAATGTAGCTCAGTCTGCTGGGTTGGCGATATTATTGTGGATAACTAGAAGATAAGATAATAGCTGGAAAATATGAGATTCAGAAGTGTTAATTTTTTATAATAAGTAAAGCAGCAGACTAAGACAAGCATGTGAGTTGAATCTTTCCACTTTCTGAATCAATGACCTATCTATTACATAAGGTTCAGGTTTGTTATCTGGAATATTATTTTGAAATCTCCAAAAATATCCAATTTAGGAAATCCTCTTATAGAGATTAATCCATAAAGATAGTCATAAGACAAGACGTGGTAGATGGACTTCGGGACATAAGAAATGTATTTCAGGGTTTGCAAACCCTATACGAGACATATCTTCCAAAGGTTGATCCCCTCCTCATCCACGATCTGCTAGTACGTGAAAAAGAGAAATCTGAAAAATCGCCATTCTATATGGTAGAGATATTTACAAAACTAGGGACTGATTCTGAAGAAATGAAGAATAAGATATTTAAGAAAACTGGCTGGCTTCCAACGATATTTGATCATGGCACACACTATGTAACTAACCAAAGATTAACATTGGAAGCGCTAAAAGAAATCTCTGACTCCGAAGACGTTTTAGAGGTTACAGGTGATTATACAGGGAGCGTTGGAGGTTGGGGAGCATCACATGAGGCTAAAGAGCACACTCATTAATTGTAGAAGAAACTCGCATATTTTATGTCGTTCATAAATTTCTTTTCTACTATTACTAACTGAGGTTTACTACTGATCAGTAATAAGAAAGGCGATGGTATTATGTATTCTATTATATTTTTTAGCTTCTAACCTAGAATCTAACATACTATGTTAGCATTGTAAATATTAATACAAGTTGAATAAAGTTAGACCCATGGCGAAGATTGCATTAATAGTTGGATCTGTTAGACGAGATCGTCAGGGGATCAAAGTTGCTCGCTGGATGGAAGAGAAATTGAGAATCCGTAACCATATGGTATTTTTTATTGATCCCCTAGAACTGAATCTCCCTTTGCTTGACAGAATGTATAAGGAGATGACAGATCCTTCAGAGAAAATGAAATCACTTAGAAACAAAATAAATGACGCGGACGGATATCTAGCAGTAACTCCTGAATATAATCGAAGCATATCTAGCGCAATGAAAAATACATTAGATTATTTTTTGGAAGAGTATTATTTTAAACCATCGGCTATTGTTTCATATTCCCCCGGAATGTTTGGTGGAATAAATGCTGCTCAGCAGCTCAGGCTAATATTCGCAGAGCTAGGAGCTCCGTCCATATCTTCATCTTTCACAATACCAAGAGTTCATAAAGTATTTGACGAGGATGGGAGACTAATGGATGAAGCGTATGACCTAAGGGTATTGAAATTTCTTGAAGAATATGAGTGGTATATTGAAGCATTCAAAAACCAAAGAAACGAAGGTACTCCCTACTAGCCATTAAAGTCCTTTTGTCTAGGTTTATCATGAAAAAGCAGGTTCCCTACAATGATATGATGATGATAATGTGTGTAACAGCTCATCCCATGACATTTTAGTCGAATCTTAGCTAACACATAGAGTATTGAAATTAAACTTTATATGAAATGCCGCATTAAAGCTCTCATTTGTATGTCAAATGTCGAATCCTATAGATGTGAATCATGCGGTAGTGTCTTTAGTTTACAAAAAGAGCTCAGTCAGCATGAAAACTATGCAAAATATAGGAGGCCAGGTTACTGCTGGCAATAAAACACCTCTAGTAGATAAAATAGTAGTTTGCATATTGTACGACTGCAAAAAACTAACATGCAGTTCTTACAAAATTGTAACCTGACTATTCCAACCTATCCATAATTTATTCTCTTGTTATGATTGAAGGACAACTCTACGATAACTCTATTCATCATTTAATCAACATCATTTCCTTTGATGCCATTTTCATTTTTGAGTTGTTCTTCTATTGAGACGATAATTATGATAGCGTTGGAAAAGAGGAACTCAAAAATATAATCATTAACAAAATTATGAGGGCTTGAATAGCAGAACAGCCCAAGTAGTAGAATGAAATTGTACAGGTTCATAAAAGACAAGCATTCTAGTACCATTTATCATCTCCATGACTGAACTTGGTTTTTGTTCCTTTAGCACAATGTTGAATGCTTGCAGATTTGCAAATGATTCATTTTGATTTGTTCTAAATAATTGTTTATTTGAATCAGCTACTTTTTGGCCATTTTGATCCACATATACAATTCGATCCCCATCTGTAAGATTTAATGATTGTAATGTATCACTGAATTTTGTCAGATTTAATCCACCTGACCATATGCCTGACAAAGTCATATTATTAATATTATTTCTATTACCATTATTATCGCTGGCAGAGAAATATAATGGGACTGCAATAATGGATTGTGGAAGACCTGAAGAGGCAGATATAATCACATTGCCAAGGTACGTATCACCTGTACTAATAGCTCCTTTATAGTAATCTCTAAAAGCAAAATTATTTCCAGTTAGGTTCTGTTGACGGGGATACGGTTCGTCCATATACATGTCACCATTTGGCATTAGGAAAAATATAGCCTCATAGTCTTTATCAGAGGCCAAAATATTACGCGCTACTATTCTTTTGGCAATATCAAGATCTTCTGGTATTCCATGCAGCTCAGAACTAATTGAACTAGCATAAGATACATTTCTTACCTGTGGAAGTTCGCCCGTTATCTCAAGAATTGCAGCTGATTTATTGAGTCTGTTCTCTAAATCATCTGCTAAAAGTTTTACCAATAAACTTCTGTCTGCTAGTATAGTAGATTCAGGTGTTTTATTCTGAATTACACCTGTGTTATTGAAGACCTGTGCACTAGATGGTTCGAAAAACCTATCTGCCAAATTTACAGTGCCGAAGTCAAATGAGAGAATAATAGAGATTGTTAGCAAACACAAGGTAATAACAAATGACATACCATTACCAAGCCATGTTATATTTGCGGTATTTTTGTATTGCGGCTCATTTTAGGACAATTGAGCTCCTAAACTACAACATTTTTCCATTCCTTATGAACAAATTAAGTTAAATTACGACATTCAGAGAATGCTGGAAACTAACACCATTAAAAACACAAATAATTATTACTCAATAGTTTTGGTATGAAAATAGGCATAATATCAGATACACACGACGACATCGAAAACGTACAAAGAGCAATCGTTTTATTTGGGAGAGAAGAGGTAAAACTAATAGTTCATGCCGGGGATTTTGTATTCCCTGGAGTAGTCGACGAATTTAAAAATCTAAAAAACAAACAACCAGAAATTAACATTATCGGAGTCTTGGGGAACAACGATGGAGAAAAGTTAATTCTATTGAAAAAATTCAATGAGATGAGTGGAATCCTTGAGGGGGAATTTATTGATAGAGTTATAGATGGTTTCAGATTTGGAATATACCACGGGACTAATCGTTCTCTTACTGAGGCCACTATTCAAAGCGGAATTTACGATGTTTTTATCCATGGACATACTCACAAAATAAGGGAGAAAAAGATCGGAAAGACTCTAGTCCTCAACCCAGGAACAGCACATAAGAAAATTAAAAGCACATCAGGTGTCTTTGAAGAAGGAGGAATTATGATATTTGATACAGGAATTAATAAGAACAAATTTTATCCTCTACCCTGAAACTGCCAATTATATTTGTGTGTCACATGTAGACCTCCATTAATAAGTTGAATCGCCGAATCTCAACTATGGGCATTGGACTTAAACAAACTTATTATAATTGATATACATCACTGGTTCCAAGTCTTTGCTACTTGAATAATAATTCTCACAATCATCATATCACACATTCTAAAATTATCAAACAAGCCCAAGCTCTAAAGCAAAGGATTCAAACCGATTCTGAAAAATATGATGAACAATTTAGAATAGGGATTGAAATTGAAATTTGTTTACTTGACAGCGAATCAAAAACAGTTAATGCGCAGTCATTAATTGATGAACTAAAAGGAAAGGAGTACCAGGTCGATAATGAGTATGGTTCCTGTCAATTCGAATTCAGAACACCACCGGCAAATATGGACAATATTCTTGAGCTGAACACATTTTTTGAACAATTTATAGATTATATCGATAAAGGGGTGCAAAAAGTATACAAAGATAGAGACGTATACCCCGTTTTCTTAGGTGCCAACCCTTCTCCACAGATTTTAAAAGAGACATTGATTACAGACAAACCACGATACAAAAGACTTGCAGAATCACAGAGTAGATCTCCTGATGTTGAACTTGACGGGCAAAAGATAAGAGCCCTACAGATAGCTACGGCAATTCAAGGTTTTCATCTGCATCTACAGGGCCAAAACCCGACTCATACTGCAATGATGTTCAATCACATACTTAACATAATTCCATCTGCAATTTTACTTGGAGCTAATAGCAAACTATTTGCTGGTAGAATATCTTCATTTCATGAACCAAGGATTTATTTGTATGATCAATCAGAGCAGCAAAATTCCGGATTCCCATCTATTTCAAAGTATTTAGATGGTCTAGGTGATTATATAGATTACCTGACCTCAAGAAAATCAATTATTGCTAAAGATTACTTTGGACTTGAAAAGGAGAGACATGATGACGCGCGTATTCGTCTTAATTCTGAGTTTTATCGTATTGAAACAAGAGTAATGTCTGTGCAGCCAACTCCTAAATCATTATTTGCCCTGATTGAATTTTTTATTGGCTATTTGTATAGAGCCATTAGCGAAGAAAGACAATTACGGCCATTAGCAGTTTTAAGAGAAGAAAGGATTGCTGTAATAAGATCAGGTTACGATGCAACGAGTCATTTTAATATTATGGATACTGTCAGGAGTCAGCTTGATTTTGCAAAAAAAGGTTTAGCCGATTTAGGTTTGAAGGAAGAATTTCTAAATATACTAGAAAAGAGACTAGAAAATAAAAGTAGTCCAGGTAATTACGTTGCTAAATTATGGCACGAAAAATTTAATGGTTCTATTGAAGAGACTGTCTCTGAAATAATAGCCCACATATGGGAGAAGACAAAAACTAATGAACCTATACTGTAGTTTTCTTATTACATCCAATAGTTGATAGATAGAAACGTTATTGATAATAATTAAATCTATCAAAGGAGAGGTGGGTTTTGGGTAGATTAAATTTGCAAGTAGACTCTAGCAGTGATGATATTATAGCAGACTTACAATTACTTATCAGACAGCCTAGTGTATCTGCTGTCAAAAAGGGACTTGTAGAATGCGCAAACGTTGTGGCTAGCATCATGCGCAAGGCCGGCATAACTACAGAAATAATGCAATTGTACAATAAGACAGAAGGTATTGATTCTGCTTCTAATTCTGATTCTTATGCTGATGATCCACCGCCACTAGTATATGGAGAGGTTAAATCAAAAGCAAATCCAAATGGAAAGACTATTCTATTTTATAATCATTATGATGTCCAACCTGTAGATCCTATTGAGTTATGGAATGCAGATCCGTTTAGCGGAAGGGTCGAAGACAATTACATCTATGGACGTGGTGCAGCTGATGATAAGGGCGAATTAATCACCAGAATCAAAGTTGTTGAATATTATCTGAAAAAAACAGGTGATGTCCCTTGTAATATCAAATTTCTTATTGAAGGTGAGGAGGAAATTGGAAGTTTACATCTAAAAGAATATCTTACAATCTACAAAAGGAAATTTGAGTGTGATGCAGTAATATGGGAAGGAGGCTTTATAGACTCAAAAGAAAGGCCCATCATATCTTTAGGTCAAAAAGGCATTTTATCAGTAGAACTTATTGCAAAAGGTCCGTCTATGGATGCCCATTCCAGTCTAGCAGTACTAATTGATAACCCTGCTTGGCATCTTATCAGAGTATTGAATACAATGAGGGATAAAAATGGAAGGATTTTGATAAATGACTGGTACAAAGAGGTACGTGATTTCACTTCTGAGGAACTTTCTATGATTGAAAATGAACCATTTGATGAGAATGCATTAAAAAAAGAGCACGGTATTGAAAGTTTTCTAAATAACGTCGCGGGTTTTGAAGCTAAAAAAGCATTTGAAGGAGAGCCATCGTGTAATATTTGCGGATTAGCGGCTGGATATTCGGGTGAAGGCGCAAAAACTGTTCTTCCGTCCAAAGCAATAGCTAAACTGGATTTTCGTCTTGTTCCTGATATGATTCCAGAATTGCAGTTCGAAAAGCTAAAAAAGCACCTACAAGAGCATGGTTATGGTAATCATAGGTATGATGGTAGAAACGAAAGCGACAATAATATAGAGATAAAATTTCTGGACGGAGAACCAGCAGCAAGGACGACAATAAATCATCCATTTGTCAATGTCGTTAAAGAAGCGGCTATCGAAATCTATGGTGGAGCAATTATTAATGTATCCTCAGCTGGGACCGGACCGATGTACTACTTTCACGATATTCTAAAGGTTCCTTGTGTCTGTGTAGGAGGAAGTGACATATTCAACAGGGTCCATTCTCCAAATGAAAGTATGAGGATAGATAGATTGATTAAAACCATAAAATGGATTGGAGCTATATTAGAAAAAGCTAAATACTGAACGATTCAATTCTAGTCTATTGCCCAAACGTTCCATTCATTTTTCCTACTCACTTTAGATCTTGAAGAATGCAGATTATTGTAACTATTTGAAATCTTATCTCACATTCAAAAGTCAATAGTAGACTCAGCATGTTTTACCCGGCGAGCAAATAGACCGAACAAGTATTAGTGGCTGCAACAGGTGCAGTTATTTTCCTTGCATTGGTCTTCTGTATGTTCGCACGCACAATGCTCCGTGGATGACATGTAACAAAACTAGAGATCTGGGTTAATAAGTGTTATTAATATTTTTAAAAAACTGAGATATCCTGGAAGAATTTATAATAATTAACTTTCGATTTTTTCTTAATAATTTATCATGATACCCAACCACGTAAAAATTTTTATAATAAGGTGAGTAATAATTATTGAAATAAATTTTGTCTAAAATAAAGAAAGATACAGAACGAGTTGGGCATGATGTCAAGAAAGGTGCGGAATATACAGGACATGATGTCAAGAAAGGTGCGGAATATACAGGACATGATGTCAAGAAAGGTGCGGAATATACAGGACATGATGTCAAGAAAGGTGCGGAATATGCAGGACATGATGTCAAGAAAGGTGCGGAATATACTGGGGACGAGATAAAGAAGGGTGCTAAGTCTGTATTCAATAAGCTGAAAAAGCCATTTTAGGGGCCTTATGGGATAATTTTGAGGCCAATTTAAGGTCTCTGATTTGACCTAATCACAGTGCCATGTCACTATGATCGAACACGTGCACACAGTGATTTTGAACTTCACCGAATACAGACCAACAACATGATCATAGTTAGACAATGACTGACTTTGTTGTTACTAATTTGGACTCCGTAATAATGGAACAGCTTTCAGGACGGATAACCGTACCCACTAGTACCATTGAGATAGAGTATACACAATAGCCACGCAGACATATGCATCTATCGATTCGTTTTAACATTGCATTAAAATCTATGGGATAGAGATCCCTGTGGTTTTTAGTTGATTCATCACATACTTAACTTCTGAGGATGTTACATTATCAATAGTAGGCTTCCTAGTATTACTATTATTGTAGTTTATAGTACGCTGATAATGATAATTCCGTAATATGGCATTGATAATCTGGGCAATCATTTCGGCATCATAAAAAGCCCTGGCTTCTGAAAGTAAATTTGCTATATTTTGTACATCAGATCCATCACTAGTAATTTTTCCACCGGTAATCAACCCACCAAATTTTTGAACTGATTCATATACTCCTATGTTGTACGCAATAAATGCAATCTTTTCAGGAGGAACAATATCAATGGGTTGCTCTTCTTGCTGTATCATATGTCATTCCCTGGAGTACTAAGCTATACAGAGTAATAACTAATTATGGTTGGCGGTGACTGTCATGATAATAGCAGTATCAGCATCTTTGCAGAATATCACATAGTTAATGCGGATTGGCCAGTCTATTGCACATTAAAGACTGACGTGGCAGTAAAAGTAGGGATAGTATAGAAATAATATCTTAATTGATGCTACAACACTCTTCTTTGTTTTCGCATCTGCAGTCATCAGGCTCTCTTAAGCACATAGGACAGATTAGAGTGCCACATCCCACACATGTATTATTAGATTTGTTACAAGCCCAATGCTTACATCTGTTAGTCATATACCATATATTAACTCCAACTTACCGTTATATTATGCATATAGTCTGATTCTATTTTTTTTACAGTTGATTCATAGACCAAAATTAAGAAAAATATATCAACAGGAATCGAAAACAATAATGTAATATATTAAGACATTAAATTATCATGCAAAATGAGGTGCGCATGTTGTGGAGCAGATATGTTACCAGATAAAAAGCTGGAAAAGACAATAACTTACAAATGCAAACAGTGTGGTTTGAGCGATACTAAACTAAGGGATACCTAGTGAAGGCAAGGCATTTCCTCGTAAGCTAGAGGGATAACCCACTTTAGGCATACTCGCCTGTTTTTCGCCTATCTTATACTGCCGTGATAGTCGACCTTCAAATGGCTATGCCGGAGTTATGAGAAATCTGAAGCTTATGTTGACTGCATGGCTTTTATCAATAGCTGTTGAAATACCCCTATCGTTATAATAAATTCAAATGAAATGGATAACAAGAGAGCACGCTAGAGTAGATAGAATTGCATGTCCTTGGTTAATAAAAAAATTTATTGATAAAGATGCTGAATTTCTTTTTGTACCTGCACATAAGGTGATTGAATATTTGAAAGACGGAAATGATAAAGCGATCCCTTTCGACATACCAAATGTCGAAATGGGACATCATGGTGACGAATGTTCCTTTGATGCCTTAATAAAAAAATATCAACTTGACAAAAAGGAACCCTCCTTAACTGAATTAGCAAAGATTGTTAGGGGCGCAGACACGAATAACAGGAAATTAACTCCATATTCTGAAGGCCTTGCAGCTATAGCGGCCGGATTCAGTGTTACTTCCAAGAATGATTATGATAATATGGCAAAGCAATTCCCATTGTACGATGCACTTTTTGAATTTTGTAAGTACGATCACAATGAGAAATTGTTGACTTCTAGACACTAAATTTTGTGACTATTATCTGATTTTATATTATTTGGGAGACGTTTGTACACCTCACGGAAGTTGTATTATGTTTAGGTACCGACACTAGTTTTGTTTGCACATCTAACCTAATCTAATATTTCCGGACGTATTCATCTCTATGGGTCTATATTAGAATGAATTCATGAATGGATATAGTGATTGTTATTATTCATGCTCCGGCGGCGATAGTAATGCAGACAACAATAATAGCAACAAAGATAAATTCAGAATAATGTTGACCTTAGTAGAGCGACAAGCATGTTTGGTCTAAAAACTTTTCAGTTTCCTATTTTGACAATTTTTGTGGCTGTCGTTATTATTTCTGCATATAATTACCATATTGCAGTTATTGCAATCCAATACAGCTTGCCGCCTGTAATTGCTGATGCTAGGCCGGAAACAGAAGGCTTCGCTAAAATATATCCAACAAAGAAGGGCGGAGATGAGTGGTTTATGGGTCCTAACTTAAAAAATGACACAAGATTTGACGCAAGTGCTTATCTCAGTAGAAATCGAGATGGCAGCTGGTCAGTCAATTCAACAGGTCAGGCTACATTGAATATTTGGACTAGTGATTCAGACAATTTTAGGGACAGAGATGGAATGGATACATATAATCATAGCATAATAGAAGCAAGAGGTTACTAGTACAAAGCCTCAGATTGGAAAAACGTTGAGATGACAGGATATTTCAAATTAAATGATTATGTGGAAGACGAATACACCACCTATAGCCGAAGCATATGGCATAACAGTACTCATAATGGCTGTGGCGGATCTGATTATAAGTTAAGACTATATTTTGATGGCTCGGTGAGCTTTGATAAAGAAGAGTGGCATGTAAATTATAGTGAACAGCCAAAATCAGCACGGATACCAGAGCATAAAATTGTTGTTGGATTGGGAAATCTGACTAATAAGTGGATTGGACTGAAAAGTGTTGTATATAATGTACAGCAAAATGGTACTTCCTATCCTAAACTGGAAATGTGGATTGACCAGAATAATAATAACACATGGAAAAAGATCCATGAGTATGTGGATAGAGGAGGTTGGGGCTCCACGATGTATCGATGTGGAGGAGCACCAGACCAACTTATTACATGGGGCTCTCCAGTTGTCACATTTAGATGGGATGATACTGCAGATGTAGACTTTAAGAATTTATCAGTTCGTGAGATTCAGCCTCTATAACGGAGGATGATATGATACGAGTTTGATTTCATGCTAAATGCACCTAATTATAGGCGTGTTATTTTATATGGTAATAACTTTTGTAATACTGGCTACACCTTGAATGCATAGCTGTAACTGGGGCTTACTACCCTGCCATTAGCTACTATCAGGTAATCTCGATCAATAGCATGTCCTTTTAGAAAATTCGAAATGCAGCTCTTTATCCCATCTGCATATCTTCTTTGTGCTTCCAAGGTTGTTCCAGAGTAATGATGTACCATCGCATGGTTTGGCATATGCCTCCAAGGATGGTCTATAGGTGCCGGCTCAGGATACCATACGTCTCCAGCATATCCTGCCAAATGACCTCTTTCTAAAGATTCTACAAGCGCATTGGTATCAACAATCTTGCCCCGAGCTGTATTAACAAGGTATGAGCCTTTCTTCATCTTAAATAACAGATCACGATTAAACATACCATCTGTTTCTGGAGTTAAGGGGGTGTTAATAGTGATAACATCCGATTTTTCAATCAGTTCCTCTAAAGGGGCATACCTTACACCAAGTACAGATTCTTCAACAGTGCTGAGCCGAAAATTGTTATAATACAGTAAGTTAATATCAAATGCCTTAAGCCTGGCGCATACTCTCTGCCCAATTCTCCCAGTCCCAACAACTCCAACGATCTTGCCCTCCAGATCATGAGCATTTGCAGCAATTTCTGCAATATCCCATCTACCTTCTAGAACCTGTTTGTAAGCAGGAATATAGTTACGAACAAGAGCCAATATATGCATCACCACTTGCTCGGCTACGCTTACAACATTGCTACCTGTAATCTCCGCTACAGTGATTCCTTTTCCAGCAGCAGAGGCCAAATCTATGTGATCTGAACCTACACCCGCAGTTAATATAAGCCTAAGATTTGGAGCGTTTGAAATTCTTTCTTTTGTAACGTAAGCTGGCCAAAACGGAGTAGTAACTAGCACATCAGTACTCGGAAGGTGTCTATCAAGCTCAGACTCCTTGTCTGTTAGGACTACAAGTTCATGACCATCCCTTTCAAGAAATTCCTTCAATCCAAGGGCGTTCTCTGCACAACCCAACAAACCTGGATTATTCTTTGCTGCTTCTCCGCCAGGATACAGAATTGCTACTATCTTCAAGTAACGCTGTTTACAGATTATATAATTTAAGGCTTTCCCAAATGATCATATCAGCCGGGAATGTTCACTTTGTTCTCTAAAAGAGAATATGACCCTACTAAATCTAACTACAAATATTCCTGCAAGATGAGACGAAATAATGACAAACTGGGATGAAAATCTATTGATCTTTGTCATGTTGATAATACCTTATGATTTGAGTCCACCTATTGAGTGTAAGAATCGGAACTGTTCATCACCTGCATCTATTATAGGCAGCAGGGTTACCATTAATTCATCCAACCCTAAAGCGAGAAGCTCTGAAAATCGGGAAGTTACTATGTCTTCATCACCTGATATTACCAAACTGTCCACTAGACCATCAGGAGCAGTGCCGCCAACTGTCGTAGGAAAGCCTGCACTGGTAAACATTTTGACGTAGAAGGGAAATCTTGTGTAAAAATCCAGCAATTGATGTCCCGCTACCATTGCTGAGCGGCGATCTGTGGTAAGTGCTACTAGTACATGTGCTACCAATGGGGGAGCTTGTCGTCCAGTGACAGCTGCTCCTTTCTGTAATGCCGACAATCCAATACGGAGTAGATATGGAACTGGGCACAACCATGAAAGGGCTCCATCCGCGATTTCCCCAGCCAGTTGGAAGGCTTTCTCTCCTAGGGTCGAAATCAATATAGGAACTCGAGGAATACTAGGTGACGTGACTTCAACGTTAAAGAACTCGCCGTGATAATTAACTTTCCCTTCCCACAATATGGCACGCAAAATCTCCACGTATTCACGTATATGAGATAATGGTTTTTTCTGCGACAACCCAGATCCCCTCTATAATAGGGCGATGACTGGGTCCTATCCCAAGCCGCAACCGGCCTGGCGCAATATCATTCAAAACCATAGCCTGCTGGGTCAAGGCCAATGGGTGACGTGGATAGGTCTGTACAATTGCGGTTCCCAGACGCACCGTAGTTGTTTTTGAGGCGGCAGCTGCAAATATCGTCAAAGTATCGAGATATTCTTGATTCATCCAGATTTGTCTAACCCCGGCTGCATCAGCAGCTGCAATTTTCGTTACAGCTGCTCCTGCGTTCATTGAGTGACCACTCAATGGTGATACTACTGAGCCTACAACAAATCCTATACGCTCCTTCATCGACTTCATAAATTCAGTTACTTGTAGAACTTCATTGTGGATATAATAACATGATTATTGGAGTTTAGACTTGCATAAACACAAACATAAACATACAAAAAGTAGGTTTTGGCTACCGGACAACCGGATTCGCAACCCCAGCCAATCGGGCAGGCTCCTACTATATAGGGTCACAGGATGGTAGGTGGAAAGAGATATTTGTATTATCTTATCCGGCCTATATAAGATAAGATAGACCTTAAAGCTACTCCAGCATGAACATGAATACGGATGGGTAAGTGTGATATTAGAAGCTGCGATCTCGAGATTACTGATGTTATAGACTGTAAAACACCGGTTGGATATTTTTCATTTGGATTATGTCCTATTCATTATCATATATTTACAGAGGCTAAGATAATAGGCAGAAACCCAAACCCAAAGAATATAACATTAAGTAAGATGGCTAACTGGCGTGATGAATCATGGCAGCCATGATTAATGGTCGCTGGGTCTGCGGCACTAGCTCTGTTTAACTAGTCAGAATAGTTTTTACTTCTCCGAACTTCTATCTCGCGATCGCGGAGCTCTTTTACAGCTCTGACCGCTTGTTCTCGGTCCCAGTATGGACTTTTACATTTAGGACACACGGCAGGCCTATTGACCTGATCTCGAGGGACCCATTTGTGCTCACAGCGATCACAAACATAATTCGTTGCCTGAAACTCTCCCATATGTTATAGTATATTACTATGATACTATACTATAAAGTAAGTTCAGTTAGAGAAGAAAAAAGACTCGTGCAGTTCTCCATCCCGCTTCCTGCAGCTTTTTGTTACAAAATAATTCTTAACTGTCAACTAGCTTCGATCCTCACAATTACAATACTTAATGAGATCGAAATGCGTATAATAATTAGGGCTGCAGGCAGGATAAGCGCGCACTCAGCGATGTTAGTTACAAGCCTTTGTAGTCATTCGTTGAGGCACCTGCAGCCCGTTTGTTGTATTCCCTCTATCAACATCCCTTTAATATGATCAAGAAGATTCTTCGCCCCTGGAATAGTGAGGCTGAATCTCCTGCGGCTTCACTTATATCTAGCTGTAACCTAATAGACAATGACTCGGGGGATAATGCATCCCTCAAACCGGGAGATGTCGACCCAACATCACTCGCCGATTCTCCGAGTCATCTTTCGTGGTAGTTTTTGAACTTGAATCCTACTTTCTCTAACGCTCAATAGGCTGCAGGTAGCTTTTGCTCCTTGAATGTGGTTGAAGGTAAACTCTGTTAACATCATCTATTACTGCTATTGGGATATCGTTATCTCCTATCACGTTACTATGTGAATCTGTAGGCGGGCACGGTAAGTCGAACTTGCTAGACTTCTTTACTGGTTGTTGGTTAGGCCAATATTCAATCGTACATTTAGTGCAGACATAGCCACCTATCATATCTTCCTGAGTTAATGGGATTAACCGAGTATTACAATATGAACAGAAATATTTTTCAGAACCATTGGAACGGAGTGAACCCTTTGAGACATCTATGACGTTATATTCATTATTATCCATATCAACGGAGCTCACTCCTTGAGATATATACGATGTTCATAATTCTTATCATCTATAGATGAGCTAGAATCATCTTATTCTTTGCTCCTCTTATAGAATATCAATGACAATCTAAACGCATCCAGTATATCATCATAACTTTTGACCTCTTATTTGATAATGAAGTTGATGGAGATGATGGAGATGGTGGCGATGTTTCACAAGGTTTCTGTCTACAAGTAAATCAACAAAACAGCGCGGCCGGCAATAATGCGTCTAATACAGGATCTAACGAAATCACAATGGGCGACTGTTCCTAGACTCCCTTTTTTTCTTTTTTTATGAATCACCACTTGATGTAAGCGCGCAGAAAGCTTTTAGTTTTTGCTAATATGATCATGAACCGATAAGATGGATCTGAGTGATTATTTGAAGTTGAATAGTAATGTGATAGTAGACCTGGCAAGAAAATATATTCCGGCTGAGATGACAAAGGAACCAACCTTTGAGGAGCTCGCCGCGCAACTGATGGGAATATTTATAGTTAGAAACGGAGACGAAGTTGGAAAAAGAGATCAAGTTCACAATGCTCTTGCAATGGCCATGATTTATTCAATGTGGTGTGGGTGGCTTTCCCAGGAAAAAGCAAATAGCGGTGCTTATCCACCGGAGGTGGCTGACAGGTTTAAGAGGTTAATAGCTGATGCTTTTGTAATAGGCCAGAAATATTCAAAAGATCAACCCTGGTTCTAAAGTTTTTGTTCTTTTGTCTTTTCTTATAGCAAGCTTAATGATGGAAATAAAAAAAGGGTTGAAAGCAGTTATGACTTGTTGGTCCCTACCTGCTTGCTTTTTAATCTTCGAAGTCACACTCTTGTTCTTCTGCACCGGCTTTGTATAAGTTTTGAGCACAGTTGAAGTTGACTGATTCACCACTTCCGACGTTCTTTTGTTTTATATTTTGATCTGTGCTGGTTTCACTGGTATCTTGTGCATACACCAATGGTGTTGCAATGACAGAGAGTGCGGCTGCTGCCAGTATTGCAGCTATTATGAAACTTTTTTGATTCATCGTACATTGTATCTATAGTATGTTATTATTTCTGGATTGAGAAAGTTCTATAGCTTCTATTTTAAAGTGATTTGCCACATATTTATCTTAGATAAGATATATTTCCACTTCCAAATATGATATTTATTGTATTTGTCAGCTCTAATGATATCAAATATGGTAATAGTATAGTACATCAATCTCTTGAGGAGAATCTATATATCCGTTTGATACTCCAGATAGCCTAGATTTTTTACTCTAGATATATCTACTTCTAAAAAGTAGCCATATCCTTCTCAGCTCAAATATACGTATACTTTCATACTCCCTTTCAATGAATAAAACAACTGTCTTAATGGCAGCCGTGTTAGCAGTCACAACACTCCTAGCAGCTGGACTAACAGTACTTCCAAGCTCTGTACAAGATGCACAAGCAAATCCATGTGCTAATGAAGTAAGTCGAGGCGGCGACGCACAGCAGGCTTTTAACCCCCAGGGCGATGACGACCGTGAATGTGATTTCACCGGCGCCTTCGAATTCGATGAGAATGACGATTAAGAAAAACCTTAATCTCACCCATTTTTTTTGAATCACTAGAAGACTTTTCTGTCGCTGTCGTCACTCTAGTTTGATAATCATCTTCCTCTTCCTCTACTAACACGTCATTAGATACAGAGTTCTTTAACTTCTCGGCCTTACCATTGACATACTTCAAAGCATCTGAAACGATAGCCCCGTTTGTTACCATATCCAAATTATGACTATTACATTGATCAATAAGCGCCAAAGCTTGAAGTCTAACTCTTTCATCTGCAGTAGTATTGGGGATATACCAGGCCCTCTTTAACACTTGGTCCATTCTAACGTTGGCCTTCTGATATTCTTCTGGCATAGTTTCCCTGATGTGTTTCTGAATATTTTGCTGGGCCTGTTGTCGTAAGAAATGAAGGTCCCTATTAACCGCTGCTAAATCTACTTGAAGGATTCGGGCTATTTCCCTTTGGCTATGTCCCATACTGGACAGCTCGACTACTTGTGAACGTCTCCATTCAAGTTGGTGCTGCTTCGTTTCTCCAGTCAAAAGTTTCATTTCTCCATGCTTGATTTGGAAGGATGTTTCATTTTCACGCTTGACATATTTTATAGAGGGCCGTTTGTTTTATGTATTTATTTTTAAGTGAGTTGCCGCTTTAATATGATGATATAATAATAAATGTCAGCAACATCAATAGCTATTGATCGAGCGTATAGATTTGCATCCAAAGCACCAAACTTAGATATATCATCTTCAGATCCTGCAGATACGGCCATGGGTGTTCCTGTAAATAAGACCATAACTTTGACATTTAGTACTCCATTACATCCGCCTAGTGTGGATAATACCAATATCACAATCAGCCCTAATGTGGCAAGGACTACGACTTTAGATAAAATTAATCACCGAATAGTTACAGTAGATCCTTCATCTAATCTGGCACCTAGTACTACCCACACAGTGACAGTGGAAACTGGGCTTAGAGGGCTATACGGGCCCTGGATACTAACACCTACAGCAACATATTCGATAAGTTTTACAACTACATAAGCAGGAGGATAAGAATGATAAGATATGTGCTCTACTTGCGATAAAGAGAGAAAGCTATCCGAACTTGCTTCCATTATAAGAGGAGTTTCTTATCCAGGGGTTTTATTTGTAGGTAAAAAAGAAGTCTAACGCTAATGCTAACACCTGAAGTAGAACTAGGGGTGCTTTAAGCCAACTAGAAAGACAGTATAAGCTTAAACTTGCTCGATTGATTAGGGGCGTCTAGAACTCAGTAAATGGTAGTAATTAAATGTAGAATTACTTCTAAGCCTAAAGAAGGAACGGTACCTATCTACAGAATAAGAAACAAGAGCGGCGGCAACATACCCGAATATCTTGTACGAGGAAAGTCTGGTGGAAGGCTTAAGTACGTTTGTGGTAAGTGTGGTTACGTCCTTGCTTACAATGTTTTGCGAAGGGAAATCCCTGTTGACGCTGTGTTTCAGTGTCCAAATTGTCATAAATATAACGAGGCTCGTTGAAAGACAGTTTAGGCTTAAGGAACTTGCTCGATTGATTAGAAGTTAGAGGAGTCAATCATTTCTTTGACAAGAAGTCTGTGACAGAACTGCCCTTCCTCACATATACACAATAATGTAATACTAGCTCCATCGCGGGATTTCTTCCGAAGTATTTCTAGCCATTCCTGCGCTTTTGGGTCTGACTGTTTTTCCTGTTTGAACCTAGGTGTATATTCATCCGGTGGAAGGCCTTTATGATAGTCAGATAGTAACTCCTTACTTGGTGCTAACTCTCGTATCCACTTGGCGATATGCAAATGTTTCATGGATTTAGGCCTGGCAGCATAATGCCGAGTTATGAGATATCTTTCGCCATCTGATTCTTCAAATGGTGCGAATACCTGCTTGGTCTTCACTACCATCTTAGGTTTAGAGACTCAGATGATGATAAGGGTTTTGTAGGATAGAAATAAAAAAGGGATTGAAAGCTGCAATGACTTATTTGTCATTACCTGCTTGCTTTCTAATCTTCGAACTCACACTCTTGGTCCTCTACACCAGCTTTGATTAGGTTTTCACCACAGTTGAAGTTGGTTGATTCACCGCTTCCGGTGTTCTTTTGCTTCACATGTTGGTCTGTGCTTGTTGTACTAGTGTCTCCGTTTGGATCTTCCTCTCCATTCATTTGAGCGTATGCCATTGGTGATGCAATGACAGAGAGCGCAGCTGCTGCGAGTATCGCAGCTATTATGAAACTTTTCTGATTCATTGTACTTTGTGTCTATGGTTTGTTATTATTTCTGGGTTGAGAAAGTTTTATAGCTCCTATTTTAGTGTGATATGTAGTAGGACAATATGCTTGAAACAATATAGTCCTTCTAACAGACTAGAAAAGATTCAGAAAACAGACCATAAGAAATCTACACGGAATAGCTTGGAACAGTATTTAATCATTAAAAACTATTGTAGATTGTTGGTGTAGGATCTTTTGTGTTAGTGGTTGTTCTATTACGAAAGATTCATTGTATTATGTCATCCTACACCAACGAATCCTAAGATGTGAAAGCGAATGGATAATTTAGTGACGGAAAAAAGAAGTGTGGGATACAGCATTAGCTAGTCTGCTGCTTCCACCATGTAGCTTGTCTCTTTGCCTTCTCCTTGTCTTGTGATCTTCAATAGATTCTTACCCTGTGATAGGATAGGATGGAGTCTATTAGTCCTGATGTCGTCTTACCGGTCTCAAACTTCTTTTCTCCTTTGTCGGAGTAGTTTGGATTGATTACAGCCTTTACCCTTTCTTCTTCCTTCGCCTTCGCCTTCAAGAACCTCTTTGGACTTCAATCTTTTGGTATGATATGATGGCATCTAGGCCTATTTATGACTGTGTGGAGACGCAAAAACATGTTTATATCTATCAATGCATTATGCAGCCGAACTCATTTACCAGCAAGAGTCTAATCCCGCTGGCCCCACTCAAGCTTGTCGCTTTATTAGGCCCATTTTTGATATTAATCTAGAAATTTGCAGACCGGTTTGCAGGAAAGCATTCCAAATCTAAACAAACCTAATCTAATTTATCTAATGACATATCTCATAAAATATATACATATACGTCATCTTGTTGTTAGGTAAATAGTGCAAGTTGGAAAATAGCAAAATGGCGGAGTATATTAAAAAGCGATCTAAGTACTCTTGTGATGTTTTGATTATAGGTGGTGGCTCTGCTGGTCTTCGAGCCGCGATCGAAGCTCATGACACTGGTGTTAATGTTCTCATAATTAGTAAAAGCAAAACAGGTGATCCTCATACAACACTTGCAAGAGGTGGTATCAATGCAGCTCTTGGCACTATGGATTCAGAAGATAACTGGATGATGCATGCGGCTGACACCATAAGAGAAGGTGAATTTCTTGCGGACTATGAAAAAGTTGAGGTACTTTGCCAAAACGCACCTGATGCAATAACTGAATTGGTAAATTGGGGCGCCAGATTTCATAGAGAAAAAGACGGTAGGTTAACACAGCGATTTTTTGGAGCTCACACCTATAGAAGGACTGTATTTTACGAAGATTGGACAGGAATGGAAATAGTTCGTGTATTGATGGAGCAGGTGAATCAGAGGAAAATCAATGTAATAGACAATGTTTACATCACGAAATTATTATTAGAATCAGATGACGATTTAAATAAAGAAAGATCATCGTCATCTTCATCATCTGCAGCAACAGCAGGATCGGAAGAACAAATAGTAAAAGAAGAAATCAAAGGAGCATTTGGAGTAAACGTCGAAAATGAAGAATTAGTTACGTTTGAATGCAAGTCTTTAATCCTTGCTGCTGGTGGATATACACGTGTCTATGAGGTAAGTAGTTCTAGAATTTACGAAAACTATGGAGAAGGTATTGCTCTTGCATATGAGGCGGGTGTAGATTTGGTAGACATGGAGATGGTACAGTTTCATCCTACTGGCATGGTGTGGCCTGAAAAAGCATTGGGTACTCTAGCCACAGAAGCAATTCGGGGTGAAGGGGGGGTTCTGTTAAATTCAAAAGGTGAGAGATTTATGAAAAATTACGATCCTGAAAGAATGGAGCTAGGACCACGTGATGTAGTGGCTCGTGCGTGTTATAACGAAATAATCTCTGGAAGAGGTACAGAACATGGTGGAGTTTGGTTAGATGTAACCCATCTAAAAAAGGAAGTAATTCAAGAAAGGCTTACGACAATGTATGAGCAATTTCAAAAATTTGATGGAATCGATATATCAAAAGAGAAAATGGAGGTTGGACCTACCGCACATTATTCCATGGGAGGAGTCGTAGCAGACATAAACTGCAGAACAAAGGTTAAGGGTTTATTCGCTGTTGGAGAAGTAATAAGTCAGATCCACGGTGCTAATCGCTTAGGTGGAAATAGCCTATTAGACACGGTAGTTTTTGGAAAAATTGCTGGTCGTGGAGCTGCAAGATTTGCAATGCAAGCAGTGAAAGGAAATGCAAAGGGAACTGAAGCACCAACAGAGCTTAAATCGCATGTCGATACCCAAGAAAAGGTATTTGATGATTATTACGAAGGAATATCTGTAGTAGAGGAACCGACCAGCTATCGTACCGAAATACAAGAACTAATGAAACAGAATGCAGGAATAGTAAGAAATCAGACAAGGCTTCAAAATGGATTAAAAAGAATCTTGGAAATAAAGAATTACTTTTATTCAAATAAACATGATATTAAGTTAAAAGAATTCAAAACTGAATATAATAATACTTTTGAAAATGTTGTTGTAAGTTGGCAGGTGGAATCGTCGCTTATTGCATGTGAGGCCATTATACGATGTGCCTTGATGCGACAAGAAAGCAGAGGAGCACATTATAGATCTGACTTTCCGAAGCTTGATGAGGATTGGAAGGTAAATATATACTGTAGAAAGGAAGGAAAGGGGGCATCAGCAGGTGCAGCGGAAATGGTATTGTTTAAACATGACGTTCGAGAAATAAAAGGACCATTGGTAGATTTGCTTAAGTCACATGTCAAAGCAGCACACCAGCGTACATTCGAATAATAATAATAATAGCAGAAGTGGTGGTTATTCCCCTTCTCCTTATGTCTATCCAATGTATCCCTTCGGCAGCTCGTAATTCTTGTTGCCGATCCTTCACTTTTTCTCAGGTCTTGATCCCTTGTATTTTTATTATTTCCAACATTATATCCCAAGTCAAAGATATTTTAACGTTAATCTGTAGAACTATTTCATCGTGATGGTTGAGTTGGATGGAGCTATGCTGCGGTGGATCTTTTTTTGTCAAACTACTCTACATAGAAAGGCGGGAGGGTATTGTGGGAAGCGGCAGTACTACTCTTCCTTCATTAAATATCTCTTGAATTGTGCTAGGCTCTAGTACCATTCTTGATGAAAGTTCATTTAATAATGCTTCTAGTATTCTCCTAATATTGTCTTCTTTTTCTACTCTAAACATGATTTACCTTGGCTAATATAGTATTTACATATAGATTCCTTGACGAAAAAATATTAGTGGCCAACGGCTTCTTTCATTATTGAAAAAATTCAATTTAAAGAAAGATGATGATATTCCAGTTTACTGGATACAATATCATCAACATATACCCAATCTTGGTTGTTGTCCTTCTGTATGTCACTTAATGTGGCAGGTTCTATTAGATCATAGAGTCTATGAAGTATATGAAATCTCGAGTATGAACATTTTTTGTTTTGTTCCACACTGCCTGAAACTTTGGGATTGATTTCATTGCCCTGGCTCCAGAAACCCATCTTGTCCATAGTTGTTCGTCTATTGCATCTATCTTATGTAACCTGAAGATGAATTCATACAGATCAATATATGCACGTAGTGTGTAGAACTGATCTGGACTCTCAACAAGTGCGAATCGTTCCGCATAATACTGACTCTCCTTTGCCCTTCTCGTGAAAGATTCAGTACTTTCTAGTCTTACCCTAGCTTCAATCATCCTGGCATAGATCTGATATTCGCTTTGCAGTCTTAGATTCTTCCGGCCAAGAACTAGAGTTAGTATTGAGAGAGCTGCATGTCATGATCGCTCCGGGAGTATGGGCAGGATGTATTCGTTTCTTTCCTTGTGCTATCTTGTCATAGAGAAATCCCTTGAGTCTTTCAATGTCATCTGTCCACAAGAGGAGTAGAAGGCTAGAGATAATAAAGATCGACTCTCTAGGAGTATTTAGACGTCAATTAAAAACCGCAGGAGACTCAACATGAACACGGGTTGGAACAGGACTGTTGAATCTCCTGCAGGACACTTTATGTCATATGTACCGAGGGAGTATAATTTATCCTGACTCATATTAAAGACATGATTAACGTTGTTATTTTCACATTCAATGGTTAAAGAGAGAAACCAAGGGAGACTCGACAACAATGGTTGGAGAGAACGTTTTCACCGAGTCTCCCATGGGTTTCAAAGCGTGGTAATATTGGTTTCTATGCCAGTGATAGGAAACATAGTATTTAGAAGTATTAATTTTTGTAATAGAGGAATCAACGGTCTTGGCCTGTGGCGTGGTATGCTTTTGTTTGCCTTTGGAAACTTATCACATACTTCTACCTCTATTACATGTTATTATACGCCGAATTAGAATATAACCATTCTAAAGGTCTTATAAGGATCTATTCCTTTTCGTTCAGCCAAATAGTCATTGCATCATCTCGACCCATTGAGTTCGCCATTCGGGTGGTTCGAATGGTTCTGCAGAGTGTTTATGTGCCACTTTATTATCCCTGAACTCCATGATGGCTACTCCATTGACTGAATGCCCATCATAGGTAACGATTAACTCAGTTACCCAGAGGATTCCTTCGCCACGTACCTTTAGGATTTTAAAATCATGTTTAGTAGGGTAATGTTTCCGGAGTTGGTATATATTGTGTTTGCCAGAAATTCGTTCGCCAGACTGAGGAAATTCAACCACTACATCATCGAGATAAAACTCATGCAATCTCTCCAAATCATGAGCCACTGTGGCTTCCCAGTAACCATCTAGGGTGGCACGTATTTCTTGGCTATTCAATATATTCCTTGATTCTATCGGTACCTAGATTATTAATCTTCTCTCTGACCTCAAATATACAGCAGATGAAACATCGAAAAAGTCGGGTGAAAGTTATAGATGAATCTTTCGGTTGCAGATGCCAATCAGGATTGGAAATCACTAATGTTAACGACCTTGATAAAGTACTTTCTTGATATTCCTTTATGGTTGTATATTGGTATAAGAAATGCGGCGAATTAGATTCTTTTCTTAGTTGCTCTGGATTTTGCCTATTTCAGAAGATGAAAGCCTGAATAGATATCAGTTAAATCATTGAATGTTAATGTATACTAGTCAACATAGTGAACTAATAATATTTTTTATCTAGGTCAATGTTCTTGATAGGAGAAATGAAGGAGTCAAACATCTACGTAAAAACTAATAGTTTTCTAACAAATGTCACATGCATTCACTCGGAAACGGACATTATTGTACCTTCTTACTTAGTACTTCTTGTTAATCTGTCTAATGCAGGAGATCTAGGGTCTGTCTCAAACGCCTTGTCGAAATAATATTTAGCTCCAGTTTGATTTCCAATATTAGATAGTGCCAGTGATTTGAAGACCAAAGCATCAATGTGTTTTGGGTCTATCTCAAGAGCTTTGTCAAGGTAAATGATGGCCTGTGAATAATTACCTAACTCATTTAGTGACCATCCTTTACCGTCCCAAGCATTTACGTAATTCGGGTCTAGTTCAAGAGCCTTATTATATGCCGTTATCGCTTCACTAAAATTTCCTTGTCTATTTAATGCATCACCTTTGCCTACCCATTCACTATCTTGAGCAATAACCTTTGGATTAGCAATAATAAGCATACAAAAAATAGTCACAGATACAATGGATAGTGCATATTCTCTTATGGATCCCATGTACTTCTGTTTTAGGACTATTGTTCCCTATTTATAATTAGACACGCGACTTGATCTTAGCTAATGACATTGCGTTTATACAATACAATAGGATTGAATGCATATGATCAATATTGAGGGAAAATAACTCTACCACGAGTCAGGTCAAGATTCAATGGCAGAATATCTAAATGATAAATAATTACCCTTCCAGACAAATATATCTCATATTAGTCTGTCCCCCAAGGATTATCTATGACAAACCGCCAGGTTCCATCGATCTGATGGCGCAAAACGTCCGCAGATTTTGCAGCCATATTAACAGAATTTCCATTAGGTCCAGTTCCACTGAATGACCATTCAGTAATTACAAGAGCTAGATCACTTGCTTGAATTACCCTCTTTACCTTCAGCTCCAACTTGCCCTTCAAGTCGATGAAACTACGTAAACTTTGGCGTACAGATTCTGGACTCTTTGCAAGTTGTCCTGGCTGCGATGCAAAATACGCATCAGCCTCATAGAGCGCCATGAGGGAATCTAGATCCCCTGTGTTGATACCTTCAGCTACTGAACTTAGCACTTCTTCAGGAGTCATTTTTTTAGACATACAGTGGTTTTGCGATAGTTGCCTTTAAGTTTGTCACGAAAAATAGAGTACAGATAGATCGCCAAAAAGATGTTACAAAATGCTTGTTACTATTTATCATTCGGATCTAGTGTTGCATCTACTCCTCACCTCTGGGATGACACGGGATCGTCTGTGCAATGTTATCCTATAGAATAAAAATTCATTTTCTAATCCATCTTTAGTTGAATCACTATTGAGAGCAGAATATCCTATCATGTATCCTGATTAATATGTATCCATCGGCTAACTTGTACCATGGCTACTCTCATTAAATGGAAAGTATTAAACGAGGATGCCGAGATCTATTGCGAACGTAGAGGCAATGGTCCCGTACTTCTATTGATCCATGGTGCTATGGAAGATGCGGGGTACTATTCCTCTGCAGCTGATATTCTTGCTGATAAATTTACTGTTGTATCATATGATAGGAGATGTAATTCTCGGAGCTCCGGGGACAGAAGCGTTGACATGACGGTAGCTCAACAGGCTCGCGATGCTGCTTTTATTATCAACGCAACGGGAGGTGGGAAGGCTATTGTAGTTGGGAGAAGTGGAGGTGCCATCATAGGTCTTGAACTTGCAACGACCAAGCCAGAGTTAATTGACTTTCTAATAGTTTATGAGGCTCCAGTAATCGAAATCTTATCTAAGGCAGATGTCGAAAAATGGCGCTCCTTTGTCCGTAACATCTATACAAAAAGTCAGCATGAAGGCTCGCATGCTGCACAAACAGAATTCATGAGATCTCTGATAAACGTACCTGATTCCCCGATTCCGCCAGATCTCAATGAGCGGCTATCTGGTAACGTCGATTTCTTCTTCGAACACGAATTCAGAGCTTTCTTTGGATATCTACCCAATATTGTGACTATTAGAAAAAATAATGTGAATATGGTAACAGCTATAGGAAGAGATAGTAATAATGCGTACTATGCCCAGGCGACAAAAGCTCTAGCAGCCAGCCTAGGATGCAAGAATATAGAGTTTCCAGGCCACCATGATCTATCATTCTGGATGCCAAGAGAATTCGCCAACGCCATTCAAAACGTGTTAGAACAGTACAAATAAACCTAGAATCGAGAAAAGCCTATGCGTTTCAGATGACCTTTCCTCAACTATAGTGGAGTCTACAATCGAAAACAATGGGCAGGTCAGCCACAATATTACATCAAAGTGGTAATATACAATCTTAAGGTGGTTGAGCGGCTACTTCAAAGATCAAGTTTGTTACATTACCATTTATGTCAGCTAAATCAGAACGTAATTCTGATAAAAGCTGCAGTGTCTCACTTGAATTATTATTCTGTACCGCTTGAATTGCTTCGTCAATGGTGAGATTTGCATTATTGATCGATAAAGAGACCGCATCACTATAATCTGATTCAGTGAACGGAGGTTGGGGGCTAGAGGCAAAGACTAATGGAAAGAGAACCTGAAATATTATCAAGCCGGTTGTTGTGAAGAGCAGCTTATTTAGTAATATCAATTTGTTAAATTCTAGAGGCTAATAATAATATAAAAAGTTATACTACCCAACTAAAAGTTACAGACGATAACAAAAAGTAACAAAGCTGCGCTCCGAATTTACTGGACTGTCTGAATCAGTATAGATGTTCAATGTCGGGGTCATCGACCCTAGCGGGCGTCAGCACTTAAAATTCCCAGGTAAAATATCATCTTACGCTAGAAAAGCCCTCAAATTTGACCAAATGGAGTAAGGACCCTAATAGTAAGCTGGACTTGAAACTTCATGTACAGTAATTAGGTTTACTTTTGGAATTTGACCTAAAGTTGTGTCAAATTTGATTCACAAATTGCAGGCCCAAATATACTTTGTTAAGCCTCATTTTGAAGTTAATATAAGTCAAGAAAGACTATTATTATCGCCAGCTATGCTAGAATACGATACTATTATGACATACAGGAATGGTTTAAGTCGAATTGCCTATATACTGTCTGCCCTAATTATCGCACCATCACTCATTCTATCTCTTCATATCAGTTCTAGTTCTCCAATCTTTGCACAGCCCTCGATCAGTGCGCCCAGTTTGACAGCTGAATTAGTTTTGGATGGGTTATCCTCTCCGACAAGCATGGTATTCTTAGATGAGAATACTATCTTGTTTTTAGAAAAGGAAGGAAGTGTCCGACTCGTATCAAACGGTCAATTGCAGCCGGAACCCGTACTGCAGCTAGCGGGAGTTGAGAGCAACAACGAACGTGGACTTTTGGGAATTGAAAAAATGGACGATAAAGTCTTTCTTTATGTATCAGAGAGTGGTGCTCAGGTTGAAGGGTTACCAACCGAAGGAGATGTCCGAAACAGAGTTTATAGTTATACATGGGACGGTACATCCCTTACAAACCCTCAGTTAATTTTAGACGTTCCGTCTGGCCCTGGAACTAATCACCAAGGTGGGAAGCTAAAGCTTGGTCCAGATAATCAGCTTTACATAATAGTGGGAGAGATGCAGAGAGAGGGACAGCTTCAAAACATCCAAAATGGTCCTCCTCCTGACGATACTGGAGTCATATTTAGAGTCAATCCAACGGATGGATCCCCGAGTTCAGGAAATCCACTCTCAAATGACCCAACTAATCCTCTGAGTAAATATTATGCCTACGGTATACGCAACGGTTTTGGAATTGAATTTGATCCTGTGACAAGACAGCTATGGGATGCAGAAAACGGTGAAGATGTATTTGATGAGATTAATCTGGCTGAACCAGGATTTAATAGCGGATGGAAGCAGGTAATGGGTCCAATAGCCTCTAATCCAGGTGTATCTGAATCTAGTTTAGTAAATTTCCCTGGTTCACATTATGCCGACCCTGTTTTTAGCTGGTCAGAATCAAGAGGGGTCACTGATATTGAATTTTTCAATTCGACAGCATTTGGCCCTAGCTTCGAAAATGGCATTTTTGTAGGAGATATAACTAGCGGTACACTTTTTTACTTTGAACCAAATGCTGATAGAACCGGTATCGCTTTGGCAGACAATCCCTCGTTAAGTGATCTGATTGCAAATAATGATGAGGAAATATCATCTGTTACGTTTGGGACAGGTTTTACAGGAATCACTGATATAGAGACCGGTCCAGATGGCAATCTATATATTCTAACATTTGATAGGGGAGCAGAGGGGGTAGGAAGCCTCTACAGGATCTTGCCTGCTGGCGAAGGAGATGCTTCAGTTACAGCTCAGGCTCCTACCACTGTTACCCCACCAGCTGTTGATGAACAGGCTACTGGTGATACCGAAGAACCGGATGCGGGGAATGAGGCTGCTGGGGGTGGCGAAGAAAATGGTGAGCAGGAGCAGACTGAGAATAGTGACGGCGAATGACTATGATTAAAGCATACTAAGTTTAGGTATAAAACTGACACCAAGCCTAGGATTTTCCAAATGCCTAGTGGTAGATCGAAAGAAAGACACTCAGATATTTATTCTACAATTTAGATTCATTCACTGACTTTTAGACATCAGGATTTTATTTATTTCCAATGTCATGTCCTCCTTGACGAAATAGTAATTACTAATTGCTTTATTATAGCGCCGGATAAATATGCTCACGAAGCTGGCTAAATGCCAGCACGACGAGATAGATGGATAAAACTGTAGGTTTTAGCTACCAGACAACCGGAATTGCAACTTGACCACTCACGATCATACTAATATTTCCACTCCCATCCCATAGCCGAAAAATTTCCAGACTGGTCTGCTTTGAACTTGAATACATTCATCATGTCGTTCATAAAAGCAAGTTCACCTGTAGACGGTGTACTCCAAAAGTTAACTCCAACTGACAGGACACGACCATCATTTGTTAGGTTTCCTACTACCTGACTAGTATAAGTTGCCACTTCACCGTCTTGTGTCATAATGAATCCTTGTCCTTTTGAATGAAATACTCCGTTAAGTTGAGTACTAATAGTCGTACCTGTATTTGTCGCATTAATGTTCCCATTAATAGTTACATTTGCTAAAACAGTAAATTCTATTTGGGGCGGATCAACACTTAATACTCTTTGTCCTATTATCCTACCCTTCTCTAAAAAAAATGGGTTCCCTAATGAGGTAAGGGTGTTATTATTGTCGATGTATTGAGCACCAGCTATTTGTATTGACATAATGGTTCCCACACCTGCTACAAATAAACTTATTAACATAATGACTGGCATGGACACGGAAATCATAACTTGAGTACTCCTAAATTCATATTATTGCTAACTAAATGAGGTCAATAAAAAAACCCTTCTTATAAAACACGTTCATTCTTTGTTTTCCCGGGGTAATAGGAATTGTATAAACAGCAGGTTTTGGTTACCGAACATTCATGATTCAACTTACCCACCCGTGACCACCAATCGTGCAGACTCCTACTTCGTGGGGTCTCTTAACTGGTAATGGTATAATATTGGTTAACGGCTAGATATATCTTAAAGCAGCTAATATTCTTCCTCCGCCCTCTCCCTACTGATATCCAACACTATCGCTTATATCGCTGGCAGCACCTGAGCTAGCTCCCGCTACTACTGACTTGACTTGACAAAAGATCCCCCAAGTTTGGAGCTTGCAGGGTGGACTCAAATAAGCGTCACGTCTTGAGTCCACCTTCGACTATTTTTTTTCAGATTCAATTAGGTGAACCCAAAGTTTTCTTAGCTATTCCCAACCTCTTTGAAATCGAAGAGAAAGCTAAAATCTAGCTTTAATATGGATTTAAGAAGATAATGGATAACCAAGAAATACGTGCTGCCTTGGACAAATACTGGGAAGCTACTGTGGCTCTTGATCTAGATGTGATACACGAGATATATCATGAAGATGTCGTAGTTGAATTTCCACAGTCTGGTGAACGAATCACAGGTAAACACAACATATATGAACTCAGGGCACATTATCCAGCTAAACTTGGTTTTAAGGTCCTGAGGGTTAGGGGTGAAGGATCTCTTTGGATATCTGAAATAATTATTACCTATGATGGGCGTCCGGTCAATGTTGTTACCATAATGGAATTTAGAGATGGAAAGGTCGCACACGAAACTCATTATTATGCCGATCCTTTCGAACCACCTGAATGGCGATCTCAGTGGGTTGAGAGAATTAAATAATTAGCTTTCTAGGCCCAGATAAAGAATCAACCTAAGAATATTGAGGTACGACGTCGGCATACCTAACTATAATCATTTCTTATCTCTCCCAGCCTTCCTTACTGCTATACTCTCCTATTCTTGCACCCTTATCAAAATCTACAGCATTATTCATATGCAATCCACACCAGGGACAAAACATTATTTCTAGATAGTCTGGATTGATATCACAAGGGCCCAAAGGCTCCTCACGTAGTCTATCCATTATCCGCTGTTTGTCGGGTTCTGATAAAGTTAATGTAGATTTCAAATCTATTTTTATGCTGTTTCTATCCATATCTATCATTATGAACTTGAAATATACTGCAAATGAAAACTCAAGGCAGCAGTACATTGGAACCTCCCCTGCATCAGGCCCTGACTCTTCCTCAATTTCACTCATCACGGATTCAGCTGATTGCAATAGTTAAATCGATGGAATGATAGATATGCCTATCATAACATAAATCTTAAAAGTACTCCCTAAGACAAGCATAACAAGACAACCGGTGACTCAAGTCTAATTCAACATGGATATAGCGTTAAATCATTTAATATAGGCCTGTTCTTCATAATTAGGAGGAAATCTATTATCTCGTCTTCGGATCGCTTATGCTTGTTTTTCAATCCTTGTTGCAGCACTTTCTACAAAGTAGATTTAGTGCAAACATGAGAGCCTGTCATATCCTCCTGGGGTAACGTTGTTAATCTGGTATTGCAATATAAGCAAAGGCCTGTTGAAGCTGAGTCCTTGAGGTTTATGATAACAGGGTCGTTATCTTTATCGTTCATTAATTGATTATTCTTTACTCCTCTTATAGAATATTAATGATAATCTGAACGAATCCAATATATCAGCTCAGTTATCCTTATATCAAATATTATTATTCTTTCATTATATGGTGAAAGCAAGAATACGAACGTATACGATTGCGATAATTCCCGCATTACTCTTTGGACTTGATGTGCTAATAAGTGCAGGCATGACAAGAACAGCCGATAGCCAAGCCGCTGCAGATAAAGAAAAAATAAACAGGCAATTAGAACAAGCTGTGAAAGCTTTAGACTCTGGCGATATTGCGGCGTCAGAGGAATATCTGTACGAAATTATTCACGAGCTACCAACGGGAGAAGCAAAAACACATTTAGCTATAGCGATCAATGGATTACACTATATTAATGATACTAAAGGCGCAAAGATGCATATACAGCTTGTTCAAAGTAGTCTACAAAATTCAATAGAATGATAAATATCACCGTAGGATCTTTCTTCCTTTTGTATTTCTTATCGCTTCTCCTTACATCTAGATATATTATGAAGGCTATAATAGCCGCAATACTGTAAAATATGTAATCATGCATTTTTGTGGTTTCTTGTCGGTTGGGATCATTTCCTACGCCTTATTCCTTTTATATAATACTAATGACAATCTAAACGCATCCAGTATATCATCATAACTTGTGACTTCTTTATCTAGCCTGTATTCATTAGCTATGGCCGTTCTAAATGCAGTTACTGGTTTGTGGAACTTCTCTTTGTGAATAGCTACTAAGCTGCTACCCTCCTCTTCTGTTTCCTCCATTAACCATTTGACATGTTACAACATCTTAACGCCTTCAATGGAAAAAGGAACAGGTACAACAATCATCCTATCCTCGATATTCAGATTATATTTTCTACATTCTATTATCTGGAGTCTGATATGTTGCTGATTGAAAGAGTCATTAAACTCACGCTTTAATGACTCCGACACTTCAGGATTGGCGGCATTCACGTGTATGTTGGAGATATATCCGCACTTCTGTTTGACTTCCCATATTCGATTTATCATAGCAGCAAAAGTTAGGCCTTTCATATTCCACTAACCGATGTAAGCACCGAGAAAACCCTTAGTTTTTGCTATTGCTGGCTGCTTGTCGCGTCCCCAATATTCATGTAGATTAAATTTAAATACATACTAGTTATAGTGGTTCTGTGATAAAGCTATTATTTGCAACAGGCATATCAATTACGATGTTTTTGCTGGTCGCCGGAAATAACTTATTGCCAGCTGAAGGCCAGACAGTTGGACAACAATTATCTGATGCTCTTCAAGCTGGTAAGGGTGTGTTAGAACAGATAAAGGACGGCGGAGTTGCCGTTATAGACAACATTGGAAACTTCTTTAGTGGTGGTAATGTAGAAAACAATGTTGACAAGGCACGTGAGGCTTTATCCCAAGGTAATAACGAGACCGCAGCAGCTGCTATCGCAACGGTTGATGATACCCTCCAAAATAGTAGCGGACGCATCTCAGGTTTGGGACAACAATTAGCTAATATAGCTCAAAATCAATCACTCTCAATTGACAACACTACACGACAGACATTGACAGAGATAGGCGATGCGCTAAACAGTGTTGCACAAGACTTTGATGGTGTGTACAAATCCAACAGTTCTTCATCTTAATGGAGAATACATTTCAATCCAATAGTACCTAAAATATTTCCTCCTTTTGAAGGTCTTTGAAGTCACTAATACGTAGAGGATCTAGAAAAGCTTTTAGTTTTTGCTATCAATCTAGCTTAATGATAAAATAAAAAAAAGGATGAAAGCAGTTACGACTTGTTAGTCGACAACTAGCTTATTTAATCTTCGAATTCACACTCTTGTTCGTCTACACCAGCTTTGATCAGGTTTTCACCACAGTTGAAGTTGGCTGAATCACCACTTCCAGTGTTTTTTTGTTTCACATGTTGGTCTGTGCTGGTTTCACTTTCGTCACCTTCGCCGCCGGCATACGCTGCCATTGGGGCTGTTGAGAATATTCCTGTCAATGCGGCTGCAGTTATGATAGCTGCAATTGCTAACATCTTTTGATTCATGTCTACCATAGCTAACGCGTCAGATTATATTTCAGTTGAGAAGCTAACTGCCATAGCGAGTAGGGTGATTAATTACATAGTATCTCCTTCTCTCATATTGTAGCTAATAGACTGGGCTTAGGTTAGAACTGTAATACATTAACTAATAAGAGTACTAGCATTGTCTTTCACAGCTCCTTTTATTTCCCTTATGGTACTTTATGACTGAGGGTATCGAGTTAACGCCGATTGAGCGCTAGAAAAGAATTTGAAATAGTCCATAAGAAACGGACATGTTCTAGCTCTAAACTCTTTTTATTAACCGGAAACTATTATAGATTGTCTATTGGGTGTAGGAACTTTGTATTAGGAAAGCTGCTATTGAAGGAGTTCCTTTAATTCATGTGATCCTACACCAATGCTCCTAGTTATTTAAAATACATCGTTTGTAGTTTCTCTTCTACGTTTAGTAACAGACTGTTACAATCATTAGCGAAAGCGCGTGTATTAAAAAAAATAGGATATGTGTTGTTGTCGTCAGTTGGTCGGCGGGACGTAGAAGGAAGGATCACTTGCTCCCATTTCCTGTAAATACTCTGCCCTATCTCCACCATCGTGTTGTTCCATACTCTCTTCGCTAATAGGAACATCTTGAGCAAATGCGGTAATTGTTACAGACAATGAAAGCAGCATGGTTAGGCCTAGTACCGCTAACGTTGATAAAACTAAATGTCTTTTCATTTGTCCTCACTACACTAACGCATTCCTTCCATATTTGCAATATTATAAATTTTATAATGAGATCGTTAAGAGAAAACGAGTTTATGTCTCCTATGGAAAAGTTTTGTAGACAATGCACGTGTATTGTAAGTTCTATATGATATATTCTAACGTCTATGAACTACGGGGATAAGGTAAAACAAAGCCTTTGCATCTGACCCAATGATATTGCGTCTACGAAGTTTGACGAATGGTATAATTTTACTGGCCCGGTAGCATGCTCTGAGCTTTTTCACCCAGCTGTCCTAGGAACTAGTACTGAACTGACTCGAATTGAGAGACTGATTGCCGCTTTCTTCAATGGCCAGCACTTCCCAAAGATAATCAGTCCCCGGCTCAAGAAATTTACTTGAAATCGTCATTTCATTCACATCAGGTGGCAGATACAAACTAAGTCCCATAGTTCCAATCATGTTCGGATCAGGGTCTTCATCCTTCTCGATAATGAGTTGGTAGGCAATAATATTGATGTCAGAGCCGTTGATAGTTTTATTAACTGGACCCCAACTCACCAGAAGGTCTTCACCCTCCGGAACGGTAGCATTTTCAACAGGTGATAAAAGTTCAGGGCCATCAGGAATGTCATGAGTTAACATGTCAGTTCCTATTGTCTCGCCTTGCTTTTCTCCGGCTTCGATTGCATCTCCTTCAAATGTATAGTTGCCTTCTGGTAGAGTTTTCAACACCTTGTCAATAGGCACATCGGCATTTTCTGGCTCGACAGTCTCAAAGAATAGTTCACTCAGTCCAAGTTGTCCCAGCTTCCCCTGGCCCGTGATATTCAACACGTTACCATCTGGACCAGTAACCGTGATATTGTTCCAACCCTCACTATCAAGGAACCCTTGAAATCCGGTATCTTTGTCCTTCACATTATGCTCGATGATCAACTTGGACTCTTTGAGAGGTATTGCTGCATCTGAACCCGCGTTCTTCTCTGAACCGTCTCCCGCCGATGCGGCATGTGCACTCACATTTATCGCTACGAGACCGGTTGACAGAATAGCAGCCATTAAGATCACCGTTTTATTTTTCATAGCAAACAGGGATCCAACAGAATATATAGTAATTTTGGTACGAGAGTCTAATTGTACTCAAATAATCAAGCGTGAAAATTGTGCATCATTTAGCGATTTGTACCACTTTTCTTATTAATTCTCATTCCATGAAAGATTGTGATGATGCAAACAAAATTACCATCTGGCTTGGGCGTTACAGCAGATGTTATTGTTGTAACAGCGGTCATAGCTCTATACATTGATACTGCAATGAACGCCTATGCTCAAAACATGACAACATCACTAGCAGCGCAGCAAAATCAAACAGCTAATCCAGAACAGATAAAAAACTATCTAACACCAGCTATCCGGGCACTAGACAGTGGTAACCACATTAAAGAAGCAGAACAAGTGGATTTAGCTACAGACCAGCTTGAGGGTTCGACTGGAACAGAATCTGGAGAAGATGATGAGGATGTAGAAGTGGAAGAAGGAGCAGGAGAAGACGCGGATGAGCCAGGAGATATAGACACTAATGATGAAGAAGACAGGCCATAATACCTGTATTGTCATAATATCTCTGAAAATAGGAGGGGTGTTTATCCTTACGGGCATGGAAGTTTATGGACAACAACACCTAGAAAAAATACCTTTTCCTGTCGGGTAAGATACAAGCATGAGTGGGCTTCTAAATATAACATTTACAATGACGCTTATCGTAGTGTCTAGCTTCGCTGCCTTGTTTATGACTGAAATGTTTGTCATTTCCAAGACAGTATTAGCCCAGGTACCGCCTCTGCCCTCTCTTCCTAGTCGAGAAGATTCGATTGCTGATAATCAACTTCCTGGTTTAAGGGGTCAAGTAGAACCGATACAATCCACCGTACCCACCACTATCCCTACACCTACTATTCAAATTACTTCGCACGAGGATGGTAACGAAGTTCCTGCCGGAGAATTAACAATACGAGGAACATCATCGGACAATGAAGAAAGTAACTGTCAGGTATATGCGGATGTAAATGATATAACTCCACTTCAAAATGCTACTGCTGCTGGTCCTAATGGGGATGATGATTATTCTCAATGGACATTTACCTACACGCGAGGCTATCAACTAATCACAGTAGGAGCAAATGAACTGACTGCAAAGATATCATGTTTTGATGATGGTAGCGCCACTATACCAACGTCTGAATGGCATAGTGTAAATGTAACTGGGGTAGCTGGTGGTACACCTTCTACACCCACCATGGCGCAAACTCCTCTAACAGAAAATACCCTAGGAGCAGAACCACAACCAAATGACCACAACCAAATGTTATTCCGGCACCCGTAATATCGCCTTCATCCCCCTTCTCTTTGCTTGAAGAACCATCCGAAGATTCGAGCCAAGGTCAGGTTGAAGATGGGGACGATGGTGACGATGGAGGATCTAGCGATGCAGGAGATGGGGGAGATGGTGAAGACGGTGGAGACAACGGTGGTGAAGAAGATTGATGGTATTGAAAACAGCGGATATGATATGTTCGCAGAGCCAACTAAGTTAATAGATGACGAAAGAAGAAAGTAACTGAGGCTGTCGAGGGATCCTGCTTATTATCTTCATCTACATCGTCCATACTTGCTTCTGCTTTTACATACGCATTTCAAGCTGCTCATTTTCGATAACCCCTTCTGACCCCCCATTCGATCTGACGCTTTCATCTTAATTCCATAAATGTACCAAATGATATAGTAAATGATATTACGTATTCCAAGTACGCAACATGTGACAAGTGTGGCGCTGTAATCAATGGTGGACTCAGAAAACTGAGGAAACATAAACAGAACTACTACTCATATTGATGACTAAAATTACGAAGTTTACTTTTGGGGTTTGTCTACTACCCTGGATTCTCGTAACAAAGGATAAGGAAAGCGGCTATTGCATTTTATGTCAGGTAGTAACCGCGGTATCTTTTATCCTTGTGCATGGTACCGGCCATGGTTACCCCATCTCTTAATTATACCTGCAGCATCACTCTAAGTTTAGCCGATAACTTTTATACGAGGACTTATTCCTAGACGGCTTGTTATCACTTTAGCTTTAATTTTTGATGCCTCAGACATCTTGTGAATTCGCCATGCTAGTTCCATTGAACCAAACACAGGAGCAAAACCAAGTGTTATCCATGCAATTGATTCTAATATTTCCATGCAGATTCATATCCATATTTTATAGATTATCTTTCGTTCGCATGACTGCTAATCCATAATAATGAACTCTAATTGCTCAACACGTGAGCTGAGAATTGTAATAATAACCAGGACTAATAAAATACAATAGGAATATGTCCGTGACACTGAAGTTCAACTTGTGCGCGATGGGAGTGCTTGTAACCCTTCTATTTGCCTTCCTGCATGGGTCTATCTTGTGAATGAACGATACACAAGAGACAAAAACAAAAGAGACTATGCAAGAACATTGTGAGTTTGATCTTTATTCTCCTATCTAATAATGGTGAACCATTTCTTATGGGCGTAGTTATTGGGGTTTGAGAAAACGAAACAGCAGGGAGTGTGTCTGAGTATGATATATGCATACGATCTACAGCTACTAATTGCTTTAATAGTACCTATTGGTTCTCTGTATTAATGTGGTCTTGGTACTCTAAATTCCTCGGTCATGGAAAAGACAACAACAACGTGTGCGACCAATGCGGTCAAAAGTTTGAAAAATACGATGAACTTATAGCTCATGCACGACATGTTCACCATCACCCGATTGTGAAATGCCATGATTGCGGCAAAGAATTCATTCATGAGAAAGATAGGCTACACCACGTGAAAGAAGAGCATGAGAAAAAGATAGACCATAGACTTCACAAGTGGGAACATGTTAACGACAAAAAAACAAACCCACAGGATCGGGTTGATGAGCAGACTAAAAATTTCGGGGATAATTTCTGAGAAATAGAACAAGAGTAGCGCTACTAAAGTAGTAAGGTTAATTATTTTGTTATCAAAAATAGGCCCAGTAGCGGCACTAGGTTTTTTCATCATAACTAGCATTACTAGTTTAGTTTTTGTCGTGCCTGGCTCTGTGCATTCCTTTGCAACATCCAATAATAACAATGAGAATATGTCATCCGGCTCGTCATCGACGACACCTGATGGAAAAGAGCATGTAAAAGCTAGAGATGTTACTGATAAAAATCAATCATCATCCTCATTCTCATCCCAATCCCCTCCTTCGTCTTCTTTTGTCCAACAATCAAACAGGGATTCTAACAATACATCGCAACCTGGAACATTGTTGATTACCAAACAAGTTGTCAATGATGGTGGTGGTGATGCTGAGCCATCAGACTTTACAATTACAGTTGACGGCAATAATCCAAATCAGTCCTCATTTGATGGAAGCTCATCCGGCACTTCCGTTCAACTGTTTGAAGGCAGATATAAGGTCACTGAATCAGGACCTGACTCTAACTCTAATTCTAATTATACTTCCAAGTTATCCAAAGAATGTTCAGGTAATATGAGAGACAGTGAGAGCAAAAAATGTACAATCACCAATACTTATTCTGAACCCCCTCCTCCAGTTACGACAGCCAAGATAATTGTAATTAAGAAGGTTATTAATGAAGGTGGAGGAGACAGGGAACCATCAGACTTTACAATTACAGTTGATGGCAATAATCCAATTCCATCATCATTTGATGGAAGGTCATCCGGGACCACTATCACAATAAACGAGGGCAGCTATAATGTCACTGAGGAAGGTCCAGACATTTCTTCTGACTATGTTCCGGGTAGGTATACTCCTAGTTACTCAAGTAATTGCGCTGGCGAGATACAGCCAGGAGACACTGTAAGATGCACAATAACGAATAAGTATAATCAGTTTATTCCAGGAGTCTTACCCAAACTAATAGTTACTAAACAAGTTGTCAATGATGGTGGTGGTGAAGCTGAACCATCAGACTTTACAATTAAAGTTGATGGCAATAATCCAGATCCGTCTTCATTTGAGGGAAGCTCATCTGGAACAAGTGTGAGTTTAGAACCTGGTAGCTATTCCATTACTGAAAGCAGCTTACCTGAATATACTTCAAGCAAGTCTGGCGACTGTGCTGGCAGTTTAAGTACTGGCGAAACAAAGCAATGCACAATTACAAACATATATCATCCTGTAGACAAATCTGCCCAGCTGATAGTTATAAACAACGTTATTAACAATGATGGTTCTGAGATCACTGTAAAACCATCTGCATTTATCATAACAGTGCATGGCAACGATCCATTACCAAGATCATTTCCAGGCAAATCTGGAGAAGGTGTAATTGTTAACCTAAATCCAGGGAGATATAGTGTTATTGCAGATGGCCCGGATGGATATACATCGGATTATTCAGAAGGCTGTGAAGGAACTATACGTCAAGGAGACGCCAAGGCATGTGTTATAACAAATGAAGAAATTACTCCTCCGTCTCCAGTGCCTCCACAACCTCCCCAACCATTGCCGAAAATAGAAACAATTACTGGCTTTTCATCACCCTATGGAATTGCACTAAATCCGGACAATGGTTTAATTTATGTCTCTAACTATGGTCAATTCAATACAACGGGAACCGTTTCTGTGATAAATGATACAACTGATGCCCTAGTAGCAAGTATACCTGTAGGTAAAAACCCACAGTCCATCGTTTATAATCCTGCCAATGGGCTAATCTATACTGCCAACGCGTTGTCAAATACTTTATCTATAATAAATGGAACAAGCAACTCTTTAGTGGGTTCTATAATCGTCGGCGCCTTTCCGGGAAAAAATCCTACAGGGATTACACTGAATCCAATTAATAATACAATCTACGTCACAAACATGGGCTCCAATACCATTTCTATAATAAATGGTACAACTAATGTTGTTGTTAACAATATAACCTTAGCAACAGGAGTGCAGGAAGGAGGAGCTGGTTTCTTTAGCCCGGCAGGAATAGCTTACAATTCAGACAATGGCAACCTATATGTAACAAATAGGGGATCGGACACACTTTCTGTCATAAATGGTACGACTGATGAACTAGTTGATGAAATATCCTTAAATGCCATAGCCCCTTCAGGTATTGTCTATAATGCTGCAAACAATTACATCTACGTCACAAACATGGGCTCCAATACCGTTTCTGTAATAAATGGTACAACCAATACAGTAGTGGCAAATATACCTGTAGGATTGGGACCTAATGGTATTGCGTATAACCAAAATAATGGAGATGTTTACGTGGCTAATTCTGTCAACAATACCATATCCATTGTAGACGGGCTAGCAAACACTGTCATAAGCACTATTCCATTAGGGAATAATAATAATCCGAATGATATATCTTACAATATCAATTATGATAGGCTATTCGTCACAAATACCAACTCGAGTACAGTTTCTGCGATCGAAAACCAGTAGGCAGAACCTTAATGAACGGGCTACTAACTTTTTAACTTCTCAAACACAAACAAACAATGAAGTATCTTTGATTTGAGGTTAACAACCAGTATACTGATGCGATGACCATTTCCTATAGTTAGGAATGATCTGAACATCAACTTATTTCACACGTAAGACTATCTTGCCATGTTTATGAACATCTTCTGCACCTTCGTACGCTCCTTGCGCTACTTTACTTTTCTACGAATATATTTAAGATAATGTCTTACTAAGAACTCTAGACATTGTATAGCTACCCATAAGTGACATCAGAACAGATACAGTAATCACAAATGGGATTATAAATGGCCAAAATAGTAGGTTGAATATAGCTAAACTTTCAAATGTATTCATGTCGATTCCAAAAAATGCCTTGTAGACATTAACAGACCAGGGAAAGAAAAGGGTTATGAAGAATATAGGAACAATTGCGGAACTGACTACCACTAGCATGTGATTTCTCAAGAGTTCTGATGCCCTTAGTCTTGGTCCTAGTCTTTTGAAAATGTGGTGTGCAATTCTTGGTTGTTCTCTTTCTGTCATAGATCTTCTTTTTTCCTTTTTATTGTGTTGACTTCGTTTTGACATAATCAAGAGGTCAGCTATCAATGCAGGTATAATATTGAGCAAGTATAACGGATACAATATGGCAAAATGACTACTCGATATAATAGTAGCTGTTGAATGTATAATCATAAATGCTAAGGTAATAAAAGTGAATCTAAAACGTACGTCTCTAAGAGTTTTTGCAGCTGAATAAAATATCATCGCAGAAACAAATGGGATGGAGATTGATGCAATAAAAATTGCTGCAAACGGATTAGGGTTAAAATCAAAATACTGACCCTTAGAATATGGTAAGCTAAACATGAAAATTGTGTTAACTGAAACTATCCAAGCAACAGCATATGTCACAATAAAGGATATTTTTAGTAAGGTACCATTCCTGTTGTTATTGCTATGTCTGTTATTCTGCAATAGTTTGTATATGCCTAACAATACACCATAAACAGATGTTAGCATTCCAATAGTGAGCAGCAGATGAGGAGGGCTAAGTAATCCATCAAAACCAAAAGTGTAATGCCACCAGCTATCAAATCCTCCTGAAAAAATTTCAATAGTAGTACCGATGGCAACAAGCTTGATAGGATATGGTATTTCGAATAGAGATTGGAAGAAATAATGAGGTGAGGTCAAGAATGAATATGACGATAATGATTTATTAGTCGTCGTAGGTTCGCTTGGTTTGTCTATCTGCGACTGATGTTCATGCTCTCTTTCTTTTTCTCGATTTATTTCTCCCAACTTTACATACTGAATAATTCCGATGAATATTGAACCAATGGTCAGAGCTACCCCCGAATATAGCACTGTATGAGGTGGTGTAAAGAAGCTCTCAACATCTGTAATGCCATGCCATATAATATCCCAATTGGCCGCTCCAATTTGAAGAGCTATGCCTATCGATACACCAAAGTAAACTATTGTAAGCCTCGTTGTTATTGAGGATGGAAAAAGTAGGGATAATCTTGATTTTGATTTATTATTCGATTCTGCTTTCAAGGTTCTGAATATATTACTTTGGATTATTGTATCTATATGCTTATCTCCATAGATTGGGAGCAGCGACATCTTCTAAAACAAACACGCACTGCTAGCTATGACATTACCTCAGCTTATTATTTTGTTCCTCTTCCCTTAATGACCATCAAAAACTTGTTGACTTTGCTTCCTAATTTATATCCAAACTTGGTAGCTTTAATTGCCTTGAACATCTTTACGGTAACCTTAATGAATTTGAGAGGCAAAAAAATTGGAATTAAAGCTACCATGGTTACATCAATCCAATAGTGTTTAAAAAAGAGCTTCAAATTTCTGCCAACAATTATATATTTTAGATACAGATCAAATAAAAGCACACCAAATATTATCCAAGGTATTGATTCAAAATATGGCTTGCCTTCATGTGGAATTTTTACAATAGCATCATGAAATCCTAGTAATTCATAGTCAAATGCAAGGAAGCCCACAAAGAAAATGACAAGTAAGCCAAGAACTACTATGTCGGCAATTCTTGAACATACTCTGATTAAATGTGAAGTAGAATTCATTTGTTAGTTGATGTAAGATGCATAGCTTATAATGTATGAAGTTAGACTCGTAGAAAAATATATCCTAACACTGATGCCCGTGTAGTTGAAAGAGTGCTTCTGAACCACTTATTAGCAAGGTTTAAATCCCAACTACATTCCAAGAGAAGCCCTTCTTGTAAATTATCTTTTTATGATGCCTTCGTTTACTTGTCCATAATTTGATAAAGCAGACGGCATTTGGAATTCATTTACCAGTTATGAGCTTTGACAGCAATAGTGATAATAGAAATATAAGAAAGGTAGAAGAAAAGCCTCATTCAAGAGAACAATTACTTTCAATCGCAAGAAAGGCGGAATCTCTTGGATATGATTCATTGAGTGTAAACGACCACATTGTTTTTACAACTGGCTGGTTGGATTCACTAACCGCATTATCAGCAGTTGCCTCAGTAACCACCAAGATAAAACTTGGAACATCTGTATTGAATATAGTTGTAAGAAATCCTATCATATGTGCCAAGTCGTTATCAGCCATAGATATTTTATCTTGTGGAAGGCTATTTGCAGCAGGAGTTGGACCTGGTTCAAGTAAAGGGGATTATGATGTTTGTGGAATTCCATTTGAACAGAGATGGAGCAGATTTAACGAAGCATTAGAGATTTTGCATCTGGTTTGGAATAATAAAGATAGAGAAAATGATAACATGGAGTTTCCTGCCCCAACTAGTATAGACTATAATGGTAAATATTATAGGCTAGAGAAAATATCAACTGACCCAAAACCATTCCAAAAACCTCATCCTCCTCTCTTCATAGGAACTTGGGGATCATCAGACGCAGGGCTAAGGAGAGTAGCGAAATATGGTGATGGTTGGATGGCATCTGCTTATAATATCACACCAGACAAGTTTAAAGAGAAATGGAAGATACTTTTGTCTTATAGGCAAGCACTTGGCAAGGATATCCAATCATTTGAAAATTCCGTTATGTCTATGTTCGGATATATCGACGATGACAAGAACAGGGTTCACAAGATAGCCAAAGATGTACTATCCCCTGCCCTAGGAAGGCCAGCAGAAGAGCTAGAGAATATGCTCCTCTTTGGTCCCACCGATCATTGTCTTAAGAAGATAAGGACTCTTTCTGAGGCTGGTGTAAAGCGTATTCACTTTTGGCCAGTAAGTAATTATCTAGAACAAATAGAGGTTTTTAGAAATAACATAGTTCCTTATTGTTAGACAATTGTCATTACTTATTATCAAGTAATTGACTCTCCACCATATTATGATACTGTGCGTCCGACATAGTTCTTTTTCCCCTCATCATAGTTTTACTATATCTGCGCACAAGATATCTTTGTTCAGGGTTGGCTGAGAGAGCTGCATTGAGTATTACTTTTGATACCTCATCTGCAGATATTTTACATTCTTCTACGACTTGTTTGTATTTTTCGAACATTCTATTCATTGTTTGTGCGTAGGATGAAGAATTGTCAGTTTTGTTTGCCCTAAAGACTATCTTCGCATTATTGTGGAAATCTGAAATTACAAAAGCAGGCTCTATTAGTATGACTTTTATATCAAACGGTTCTACCTCGTAGCTCATTGATTCAGACAATCCCTCCAATGCAAATTTTGTACTACAATAGGCTGCGCTAAACGGATATCCTACTATACCTCCAATAGAACTTACGTTTATAATTCTGCCTCCCTCTTTTTGCCTTCTCATATTAGGTAATACCTCTTGTGTAACTCTAAATACTCCAAATAAGTTGGTTTCAAACTGTGCTTTCAACTCTTCAATTGAAATAGCTTCAATAGGACCTATGAGTCCATATCCTGCATTATTTACAAGTACATCAATCCTGCCTTTTTTCAGAGATTATATCCTCTATTGCATTTTTCACTGATAGACTATTATTTACATTAAGCTGAATTACCTCTAGTGGTAACGCTTCTCTATTCGCTATCTGTTGAATAATTGAAGATTTTCTCTTGTTACGCATTGAAGCATAGGTATGGAATCCATTCCTTGCAAACATTAATGATGCTGAATATCCTATTCCAGTTGAGCATCCAGTAACAAGTGCAACCATTTTTTGTGGCCGTTTCAAAGTTCCTAGTCTGATTAATCAACCTGGTCAAATTAAGTTTTATTAGTATTTTGCAATGAAGGAAGGAATATCGATGTTTTTATTACTTGAGATCGTTGCCCCATTTCCTCTTTATTTGGGTTCCCACAAAACACAGTATTCAAGAGCAAACAAGCGCCATAATTTTTTTTTTAGTCTGGGGTGCTCATATACTGAGAATAGATTTCACAAGTAATGATAACATAGAATATTTTATCATGACAGATTGGGCTAAATGTGGGAATGGGTCTAGTTTAGCAGCCATATTTCTGAACCCAATCTTTCTCTGTGAATTCGCTCACACCACAAAAGTCTCCGAATATCTTTGCATGTCCTTCGTTAAGTAAGTGCTCATTTAATAGCAATCCTTCGTTTCCACAATATACAAGACCTATCAATCTACCAAAACTACCGCCTCTTTGTCCATCATCTTCATCAACTGATGCTTCTGAACCAATGGGGCATTTAGACTCTGTAAACCCTTTTGCTTCGCTGTATCCGCTATCTCCACGTTCTGGAGTGTTAACTAGTGATAATCGTACTCTGATATTATTAACGTCAAGTGTATCTCCATCAACTATGGCTGTAACTGTACCTGTGAAGCAATCAGCTTGACCCTGGCATTCAGTTGAAGAGAAAGAGACTTGCTCTCCATCTTTGCTATCACCTCTGCTACCATTTTCATCATTATCCTTTCCGCGTATATCCGAGTTATCAGATTCTTCCTCATCATTCCCCCCGCTACCCGCACACCTATCATTATAACCCAAATCTCCACAAACATAGCCTCCGTCATGAGAAGGACAGCTATGCCACCTGTGACAACCGTCTCTATGAGCAAGACTCTCCGTTGGAGAAATTGGGATTATTGCAATAGAAGTTAAAAATAAAGTCAATATCGTGATTAAAGGGTACATTAATGTGTCATAACGATTAGAGATCGGTTTATCATATATATTTCGCTAAATAAGTGAAAACATAGGGGCTGGTGTTAAAATTTCGATCATTGAACCCTTTGATATTTATTCAAAAATAGTAGGTTTTGGCTACCGGACAACCGGAATCCAATCAGTATGCAAAAAGTAACCCTTGTGTACACGAATAATTATCTATCATCCTGGTTTATTAGTTGAGAAATCACAGATTACTAATATTCTGGAAGCTGTTCGTTTGTTTGCTACTAATATTTTTGAACCAAATAATCATTTTTGTTTACCTGTAGCCTATTAGTAAGGAATTTGATGTCCTAATCCATGTATATTCAAGACTGCATAACGGTAATGTCGCTCTTAGGGGTAATTCTAACGTCTCTAACTGTCTCAGGTATTACTATAAGCCCCGTGCAAGCAGAGACAGGACAAGGAACTGACATTTTCAAGGTCATAATGACAATATTTGGAGTAGACGAATCTAATGGCGATGTAATTGCAATTGTCACCGCAAAGGATGAAGCAGCAAGAGTAAAGTTATTTGATGCGCTGGGACCTGAAGTAGTTCCATTAAATGCTAGTGAAGGAGGAGGTCATCTTATCGAATACGTAGCAACATTTCCAAATCTCACTATAAACCCAGGTGAGGGATACAAAGCATGTATAAGCACAGTCAAGGAATTAGAACTAATATGTAAGACGGGTAATAATTCTCCTGCTTCTAGACCCGAGTTCGTAGATCTATCCTTAAACGCTAGCGGCAGCGATGATGCTGATGTTGAACAACCAGTTGCGGCAAATGAAGAAGACAGCGGAAATGGGGAAGGGGACGATAATGCGAATGCAGCAGACGAAGATAATGTGAATGCAGCAGACGAAGATAATGTGAATGCAGCAGACGAAGATAATGGCTTATCACCGGACTTGCCCCGCATGGGCTATCTGGGTTAGATAGCTGCAGGACTAGTCACTTTGATAGAATAACCATAATAATATACGTATTCCCGGTTTTCTTTGTTGCTATTACTGTCCTGGCCTGACGATAACTACGGTAACCATAGTAATGGGAGAACTTATGATCATTAACTCTATTACCCTTGCATCCTAGTCTTTGGTACCATCTTGCTGTTGTAGCTCATCCTTTATCACACGGGCCAAATTGTTTATTGAGACTGGCTTACGAATAAAGCAATCCACCTTTATTTTAGGAAATACTCTCTTAAATTCATCATAATAAAGTTCATACGCAGTAATGAAACAGATTTTGGCTTTCTCATCTATTTGGTGCAATTTATTATATAATTCAAAGCCATTCATCTTTGGCATCTTTATATCTATAAGTAATAGATCGTATGCACCAACCTCAAAATTTGATATTGCATCTAATGGGTCATTATATGTGTCAACTGCAAATCCATTATCTTCAAGACCCATTTTCAAAACCTGAGCAATATCAGGCTCATCATCAACGATTAGGATTTTGTTTTTATGCGAGACCTTGCTCCCCTGGGCGATTACAATTGTTTGAATGGCATGTCAGCCAGAAGAGAAATAGAAATAATAAAGGCATGTCAATCGAGATAGTCTCTAGGTTTTCTCTCATTCTTGTGCTAGAATAACCTTTAGTCTATCTATCAAGCCTGTGGTATCCACAGGCTTGGTGACGAAACAATCTGCTCTTAAATCATTAATAACATCGGAATCTATTTCGTTAAGGTGAGCCAATTCAGCAGCAGTCAAGAAGCATATTTTTAAATTTTGATCTATTTCCCTTAGCTTTCTACGTAGCTGAAAACCATTCGTTCCCGGCATCCTAATATCTAGAATCGCCAAATCATAATGGCCAGGTTTGAATCCCAATGGAGCAGATTCAGCATCGTTGAATGTATCAATTTTGAAGCCTCCGTTTTCCTCCAAAGCCGTCTTTATTGTAATATTAACATCTGGTTCATTGTCGACCATAATAATATTACTTGTTCTCGTTCTTGACTCTTCTTCTGATGTAGGTATCTTCATCTTCAATCATCCTCTAATACGGAGAAATTCAACTAGCTAATCTCCATCTACGTGCAGTTTAATACTAGATATCTCATCTATAGGCAAATCGTCACCAAATCCTGAAGTCAATTTGAAAGGTACCGATTGTCCAGACTCCACAGTATTAGGATCAGTATATGTGAAGTCGCTTCCGAGAACCGAGTTGGTTGTATCGTAGAACGTTGCAGTAACTTTAACAAAGTCTAACGTTCGTGTTCCGTTGTTTTGAATCTCGCCGTTGATATCCATAGTTGGATCATCCAATATATCATCCGAGCTTATTCTATGGCTTAGTATCGTTAGAGAATCCGATGATGCTGGGTCAATGAAGACCACAGGTGTCCCCTCTCTGCTACCCTCCTCGCCGTCAAGAGTATTTACTTCGTCGGTTTGTTCTCTTTGTGGTGGCGGTGAAAACGATTCACTGCTGCGTTCGCTGTTTCTGTCGCCATCGCTAATACTCCCTGCGAATAGTGGCACTTCACCATCGCTAAAATAATCTGTCGAATGCTTTGTGGCCTTAAGTTCCATTTTTGCATCGTCGCCATTGTCTGATATTGATAGGCCATCAGAGTCAAACGGGATCCCGGAGAACAATCCTATTTCCGCGTCAGCAGGTGCCGATACACTCGACATTGCTGTTGGCACTAAAGCCGCTATTACAGTTATGATTAAAATATCCTTAATCATCGTTATCATCATAAATCACCCTATAATCGTCGCGTCCTTCCAAGATTGGAAGTCTTGAGCCACTATCCCACTGTACCAAAATCCTGAAAGGCATATCTTCATACGGGAGTTCAGATACGTCCACAACTGTTCCCTCCTCCCCAGGTTTCAGGTCTGCATATGGGTTATCAGAGCGCATGAATTCAATCCTCTTACCTAATACAACTGGCTTAATCGCTAACCTAAGCAAAACTAAACATTAACCTCCCCAATAGAGGAACCTTGTTTAAAATTCGAATCTGATCCTTGTTGCTGCTCATTTGCTGTCGTAGTTTGGACAATTGTAACAAACACAACTGCGACAAATAGAAGCCATATATGAAATCGCCGGTGATATCTGACATTTAATATGACTATGCGGTCAGGTATTAATAAAATTGAATGAAACTAAAAGTCGAAATTGATGACAACGTATACAAATGATGTAAGTGGTAATTCTACAGTTGGCTAAGAAAAGAGAAAAAGTGGTAACCTTAAGGATGGATCAAGATTCATTCCGGACATTAGAAGATTATGCTAAAGGTAAGGGATTAAGTAAGTGCATACATAACTTCAGTATTAGACACATATACTGAATTTTTTATACCTTTGGCTTCAATTGAAAGGATTGCATTCCCAAAGAAAGCACTGTATCAACTTTTTTCCTACGCTAGCAAGGAGAGCTTAGACAACTTGGTAAAAGAATGGGGAGATGAGCCAAAGAATGCTCTCCGTCTTCTTGCTGGAGAGTTTAATTTAGAATCAGCATTGAATTCTGTATCCAAGGCCAGCAAATACCTGATGGGAACAGATCCAAGGATTATCACCACAGAACAAAATAACACATGGATTGTAATCAGACATAACTTGGGCAAAAATTTCTCCTACTTTTGGAATCAAATGTTTATACACTTATTTGAACCGCTGCAAGACCAGGTAGATATTATAACAGAATATGATGATACAACGATTTCAATTAGATTAAGGGAAAAGTAGTCGAGTCATTGCCAAGTGTGTAACGACTAATATTTATGAAGTGGAGCTGCAGGAGACTCAACCTATGTGGGAGTTCAAATAAATTGGTTGTTATTCCTCATCCTCATCTTCATCCTCTTCTTCATTTTCTTCTTCAGCGTCCTCATTGTTGAGTTCTTCACCGCTATCTCCACCATCGCCTTCTTCGTTTTCATCTGATCCTTCAGCTAACTCTTCATCTGGTTGCTGTTCTTCGACTTCAGCTTTACCTTCGTCTTCCGTTGTCTGTTCTCCAGCTACCGATTGTTCTTGTCCAAGTAAGGGAAATGATGATGTGCTATCAGTAATATAGGTGCACTCTTCATCTTTGTTGTCCACTTTATTGTCAAGATCGTTGTCCAAGTCATCATCACATATTTCTAGACTTGATACCTTAGACGGTTCTTGTTGAAGTGTTGGTGGTAGGTGCTGCTGTTGAATCTGTGGCAGATTACAATCGTCGTCAGATAAATCGACCAAAGTGTCAACGTCATTATCAATACTATCATTGCATATTTCAGGCTCAACTGTAGTCGGCTGTATAGGAGGATATGATGATACATAGGAATTAACTATTGTTTGTGGCTTTGATTCTGTTGGTGCTATTTGTTGGCTTTCTTGGATTGGAGGCACGTCTTCGAACTTGACTGACTCTTTTGACTCCCCTGTCAAAGCTGCATCTTTTGTAAGACTAACACTTACAGGCAACTCGTTAGAAAGAGTCTCTGTTTTTATGGGGTTAGTAAATACTATTTTGGCTATTACATCTTTTATTGCAGGATCTGTCAGGGTAGTCGCAAAAGTTGCAGTACCATGACTATTAGCGATAGGAAATGGAGTTGGTGACGAAGAGGTCTTTAACAAAGATCCATTAGGAGAATATACTTTCATAACTCCTTTCACTAAATCATTTGTAACCATGGGTTCCTGAACAGCATAATTAACAACCACTTTGACTTGGTTTCCTGTTTCGCCAGACGACACAGGAGCAAAAGACGTGTCTCCTGGTGTAAGCACGATCTCCTGTCCATGATCTGCATCTGCACTTTGAACCAATGGAGGTGAAGACGTTATTATTCCAGTTAGCGTCACTGTTATCATTAACATTGCTAAATTAAGTGTTAAGACTTGACTTCCAAGCACTTGGGGGAAATATGATTTCGAAATCATTTTCTGATCAGCTGCAGCTCTGGATCTAATATGTTAAAAGAATGAGCGTTCATTGATCAATATTGGCTGCATTGATAATTCATAAAAGAAGAGTTCTGTAATTTTAGCTGGATCCAAACTTATAGGACAAGGATAAATCACCCTTGCCCCTTGGGCTAGCTACTGCGAAATATCATATTTGGTAATACTGAGACATTGTTTGGTTTGTTTGTTTGTTATCCTAGCCGATATGACTGCTCTCGAGATTATCTTTGTAGCTTCTATCTAACTTGTATTTAGGTGTAATTGCTTCTAGCCACAGGTCATCAAACGGTTTCTTAGAGAACAGTTCTGGGTCAATTATCTGTCTAGGCCTATCGCTTGCCCCTTCTGCCCATATAACCAGACTTACAGAAGATGAGGATTCCGTCGGTCTCATTTTGTATAGGTTTTGAAAGTTCTCTTCGTTAAATGGCAGCGTATATTCTGTGAATCGATTATCGTGTGGGTTGATGCCAGCTTCCACACATACCCTCTCTGAACGACTGTGTTCATTCTTAGGGTCATTTTTCCTAAATTCATAACGAATTAGCGGCTTGTAGAACAGCTCAGGGTCAACAAATGAATGTTCTACCTCATTGCCTGCTTTATCAAGTCCTACTATTTTCCCTCTGGTTTTTAACCACTCAGTTCCATCAACTCTCTTTATTCTGATAATCTGGAACACTTCGCGAACCGGATATTTTCTATTTTCCCCAGGCTTTCTGCATTCTAGAGGTAGATCTGATGTCTGGTGGTAGGTCTTTGTATCCTGGTTTATCACCTTTGCTTCAAATAACTCGTCGTCTAGTAACTGTAGTGGTGTTTTCCAAAACTTCATCAATCCTTGTTCCTCGAATATCTTTTGAGTTCTCTTAAAATCTGGCATCTACTTGATTGTTGTATAGAAAGGGGTACCTTTAAGCTTTAAGCTTTAAGCCTTTTCTGAATGATGATATTCCATGAGCGAAGAAATCCAAATGTACTGTTGTTTACCCTTTTCTTATGCTGTAAAATTTGGATTCATAACAATCGACTATGAACACAATTCAGTTGAAATATTGCTAAGAGCTTTTTTCAAAGATAATGAAAGAAAAGAGATAACAGATAAGCTGTCCAAGGAGCGTATAATTACACATTTGGAACCAGATTATCTTTATCCTCTACACTGCCCCTGGTGTGGTATTCATCTAAAACACGTTATTGATTTTGATAAATGTTCCAGAGATGGACAGTATAGCAGCAAGGAAGGATGGGAGAGATAGCTCGAAATTTCAGTGGGTTTATTCTGAAAATTTGAAGATTTTTCTTCGATTCTTTGGGATGGTATGCTGCAGGAAGCCTATTAATGAATCCGTGGAACTAATCCTAGCCATCTCCCTGCAGCTTTCCTTCATGAATATGGTAACCAACTTAGCTAGATCTGTTATTGTTACCATTCTAAAGTATTTGTACTTTTTTTATTTTCATTTTATCAAAACACAATCTTTTTTAGTAAATATTTTGAAATATATCTAACACTATCATCTCATCCTGTGACCACAAATGTAGGAACCTGCTCGATTGGTGTGGTTTGGATTCCGGTCGTCCGGTAGCTAAAACCTACTCCTTAGCCACTAACCATATTTAACGGCTATCGTGATTCTAAACTGGTTCTAAAATATCTGGTATTAAATAATTCATTCGACAACTTTGTAGAACTACAAAAAAAATGTTAGAAGACTAACCGTTAGTCTAGTTTGCAGATTGTAGCTTAAATTTTTGATAACAAGTCAGCCTTGAGTTTCTGATATTCTTCTTCTGATATTATTCCTTGTTGTTTGAGATCAGCATATTTTTTCAGCTTTTGAGTAGGGTCTTCCTGTTGTGGCTGGGGCTGTTGTGACTGTTGTTTTTGTTGTTGTAGTGCTTCGATTTGTTTTTGCTGTGCTTCAATTTGTTGCTGTGCTTGTTGTTCTTGAGCTTGGTTAGCTTGAGCTTGTTGGTTCTCCTTAGCACCAGCGCGACTTCTGACTACGCTTGCGCCTACAGCTGCTGCTGCCCATCTTCCTCTCATAACCTTCAATAGAAGACAAAGAGATAATAGCCTTTCTGCTAGGGACTTTGGCCCTATAGCAAGTCTAGGTTAAAGACACCCGATGGGCCTACTGAAGATCCTGCTATTGCATACGCACCTGAACCAACATTAAAGAAGAAGGAAGTTGAGTATAAAGGAGCATTCGCACAACATACGAATATTGGAGCCTACAAGATTGGTTTCGGTCGTGGGTGGCGTGGTTTGAATTCCGGCTGTCCGGTAACCAAAACCTACTGTTTTTCTTTACTGTATAGAGTCACCAATAAACAGTGTGTATCAATTAATAGTATACTTGCTCATCCTAGAGATCAATAGTAACAATTAAAGCGTATAGATTCAGTTGATGGAGTGAAATCACAAATGGCAACTACTGGTAATATAAATTCCAGCTTAGGTGACATCAAAGTAGAATTTTATCCAGAACATGCACCAAAGACAGTTGATAATTTTAGAGAACTAGCAAAAAAAGGCTTCTATGACGGGCTAATTTTTCATAGGATTGTACCTAATTTTGTAATTCAAGGGGGAGATCCTAATACACGAAATGTGAACAATAGAAATGGATGGGGGACAGGTGGTCCTGGATGGAATTTAAAGGCAGAGTTCAACAAGAATAAACACTCTCGTGGAGCATTATCTATGGCAAGGTCACAGGATCCAGATAGTGCAGGTTCACAGTTCTTTATTGTTCTGAAAGACTCGAATTTTCTAGATGGGCAATATACTGTATTTGGAAGAGTAATACTTGGAATGGACGTGGTTGATAAGATAGCATCATTAAAAACTGATTCTAGAAATGCGCCTGTTGATACTGAAAAGGCAAAGATGACAAAGGTTACTGTCAGCGATTGAATATTGGATTGGACCAATTGACCACCGATGACAGCATTAATCGCGCGGCGTGAACCACCTAATCCCTTAAAATCTTCAGCTATCGTAGAAATAGCAGATTACCTGAAAAAGTAATCTGGCTTATCATAGGTAGAAATCTGTCCACACTTGGGACAATTCTCGCTATTGTTTGAGAGACTCTTAGTCTGAAATGATATCTCATCGATTTGAATAGCAGCAGGACGTTCAAATCCACAGGAAGGATTTTTACATTTAACCATCAATGCCATGATAGAAAATGATGAGACTCAAATAGTACTTAAAGATATCATATCAAGACATAAAACATAACAAAGTAGAAGGAGCATTAAATTTAATTAAAACATCCATATAGATACGTTAAGTTAATCCAATCCAATCAAACAGTAGGTTTTAGCTACCAGACATCTGGAATCCAAACCTGTTGGGATGGATGGGATTACTCATAGAAACCCCCACCAATTCAAACCAAATATCCAATCTTTGGATCTTCCTCATAAAAGTGTGCATGCCACCGCACCAGCCCCAAGATTTAGGAGACCTGATTCATCACCGTCTTCGTAACGGACTGGATTGTCTATATTATTAGGTATACATCCTCCGCTTTTTGTAAAGGGTTGTCCCTGGCAATAGCCGCTTTCACCACTTAGACTAAACGTTTCTCCATCTGTGGTTGCTTCATTAACTGTTAAGCGAGCAAACGGATCGGTGATGTCAACGCTCCCTGTTACTGTTCCGTCCTCGTCTCCTCTACGGTTATGGCCACACTAGCGTCCCCCAAAACGCATGTGATTTCTCCCTCAAATCTCCTATAAGAGTAAAGTGTATGGCTGGAGGGGGAGGAGTACTACGTCAAAGTACAAATAGTTCCTTGACGTAGTAATAATGACCTAGCTAGGCTATGATGACTTGGCTCAGATCATAACGCTACAGGAGAAGCTAGGTTGCGCAAGGAAGTATTCACGTAATATTCTGCTTTGAACGCGTATTGCGAACTATTTCGTTATTAATAAAGTCTTCAAACGCAGGATCAAACCATTTCTCCAATTCAAGGCCGCCTTCCCAATATTCCTTTATCTTACCCTGTTCAAAACAACTTCTCATCCTACGTAGCCATCCAGTCCATTCATTATCACTTACTACTTTTCTTTGGTACATATGATATGCATGTGCAAAGGTCTGTAAAAGATGATATGTAAATGCTATTTCTTCTGTCTGGTATGAATCAACATTACTGACTATCGTCATTAGCTGTGGCTTTTCAATTGTCAGCCGAGTAAGGTCGGTGACTTTTTCATCCAAATCACTTAGAACTTTTGTTTCTATATCAGTTGAAAGTTTTTGCATTTGCTTTCTTGAATAATAAAAAGCCGCAACAAACGTGGCAACTATTCCAACTGCTTCTCCCATAATAAAATAGTCAACTAGGGCAAGTTCAACCATTATTGGAACAAATCGAAAGTTTGTATTAAGTTACACGGTTAGTAGCTTTATCTTTTCTGTTTGTATTAGTAGAAGAATTACAGGCTAGGCTGGAAAGGTGTCCGGGCACTTGACTTTCAAGGGTATACAGGACCCTGTAGGGGGGCAATATTGGTAACCAGGACAGCAGAAATGGGCCTGATCGAACATCGACAAGGTACCCATAATGACCTGGAGAGAGGGATATGGTGGGATGTCATTCCAAAGACCATACCAGCTTAAAAAGACCTGAGGCATTTCGACAATAAAAAGCTGCCAAGAAGTGGGTACGTTGAAGACGCAAGATTCCGTCTCTGTGACCATTGCCGCCCATGGACCGTACTTCACTGAGCACCACCAAGGGTCACGTAATCTTCTCCCATTCAACTTAGAAAGCTTGTAGTACCGCACTTTCTTTGAAATACTTTCGAGATTAGATTCAGGTAATTGTGATTCATTTTTATTTTCTCCCTCTTCCTCTTCCTCTTCGAATAAACTCGTCGTATTAACGTCCTCATTAAATGGAGGTTGACAGATAACTCTTGGATATGTGACCCAGACAAAATATTTGCGAATAGAATACTGGCTCTTATTAGGAATCAGAGTAGCAGACTGCCTTTTAGGCTTCTTAGGCGCACGAAATTTGCGTGGTTTAATCGTTATGCCTGGCATCTTCTCAGAAAAGCCTAGCTTTCCAGCGACTTCGAACGCCTCAACTGGAAGTTCAGGCAAGTGCATAATCTTCTCTCTCACAGCACCCATGGTCCGATGTTACATTAAGGATACTAATATGCATTCTTACGGTTTTCTGAGAGCAGAGTGTGGATCTAGAGATACAATCACATTAAAGAAGAGTAGAACATGCCTGAAGAACATTGAAGCTATAAAGCTAATCTTCAAGTAAAAAGCAAGCTGTCTAAATAGAAAAAGAGCCAGTAGTTGGCTCCCTTGGATGACATAAAACTTTGAACGACCAAATAAGTCTGAAGATAACTACAAAGCGGCGCGTCAAATTACATAGATAGCAAAACTTAAACACACTAGCTACCATATTATAGTAACACTATGGTTAACTATGAAAAGACAGAAGAATGCTACAAAAGAGAGAACTATCAATACGATAAGCCGCCTGACTGCATTGGAAAACAAAACTGGTTGCAGAAGGTAACAAATCCAAGTACAGGAACATTTTATAGAATCTCAGACCTGCCTATCGAGTGGAGATGGAATAAGGAAGATAAACCTTATCCTATCAAACAAGCTAAGCAGATAATAAGAATAAAAAAAGCTGATGAAAGAGAGTGGCTCAAGTCAAAACAACAATGGTATGCAATAGATAGCCAAGGAAATGAAATAATGGAATCATTTAGTGATCTAGAGCAATGGGATAAACCTGAGTTTCAGTATGGGATGAGACCTGTAGATAAAAAGGATCCTAACGGTCCTAAAGAACAGGGGGTTATTGGAGTAAAAGACTTCAAGAAGCAATTCGATCTACCATTCAGTCAGGAAAACCTAAAGGCGTTATACAATATGCGACCAGCAGAGGAACCAGCTTCGGTAACTCTGATAATACTAAAGTTGGGATATGATGGTAACCCTTTAGGACATCCTTATCATATAGAGAAATATGAGGACTTTGCGAATAGACCTTTTGATGAGCTGTATGACGTTATGTCAACTCCAAAATACAAATTAGACAGGAGTGCCCGAGATAATCTAGAAGGAAGTCATATCGGATAGGACAGAATAGGTAATCAAACAATAACTTCGTATTGCTAAATAGGATATTCATAGTAGCTAGCTCACGGGCCACCATTCCATCAAACTACGAGTAAACGCTGCAGGGGAGGCCCTAGGCTCGGCAACCATTCTATCCCAATCAAGCCGAGTCTCCTGTAGCGTTATTAATAATTTCAATTAACAAGGTTAATCATCTCTTTACCAATGTTAAACATGTCTTTAATACGAGCTTAAAGAAGATAATACATCCTCCCTTTGTATGCATAATGAGCGCAGGAGATTCAATCCGATCTGCTTGACCTGTATTTCATGTTGAGTCTCCTGTGTTTCTTATGATTAGCAATTCATGTTATTGCTAAATACGATATTTCACAATAGCTTGCTTGAAGGCCTACGGACCAAACTGTCTGTAATCATCAGACACCCTGCAGGAAGGCCCCAGACTCAGCGACTCCACTATGGGCAGTGCAACACGCCGAGTCTCCTGCAGCTTCAATTGGATCTAATGTTGTCTAACGGTTATTGACTCGGAGAATAATGCATCCCTCTAACCGGGATAGTCATATTGGATAGCATAATCCATTCGCAGCAGCAGATGACTAGTCACATCCAGGCGGATTTGGACATGCGCTGTTACTTTGAGTTACTGATGCACTATTACTAGCTATGCCACCACTACTAGTTGCGCTTTGAGTTACTGATGCACTATTACTTTGTCTTACCCTTGCTTCTGCCTCCTCAGTCATACTGATTGCTGCTACGACCACCACTGCTAAAAGAGAGGTTGTTATAACAGCAATGACAGATAGTCTAGTTATTTGACTATTATTCATCAGTACGATGGTTATATAAGATGAATATAAAGATGTTGAGCTAGTATCTCTTCCATGCAAATTCTAGTTTTAACTGAAGTTAGATTCCTTCGCCATCAACGCTACTGCTGAACTGTGTGATTTTAACGCCTGTTCGTTTTAGCATTTCAAGCGATTTGGGGAATACAGACTTCTTCGGTCTTACATTGACAGTGGAATCATCGACCATTGCGACCAGGGGCATTTTATCTCCAGTTATATTTCCGTGTTTGTCTGTCTCTGGGCCTGGGGTATTGAACTTGTTTGCACGCTTTACTTTCTCTCCCCTATTTGGATAATAACTAATAGAACATCTATTACAATACCACTCTTCTTTTGCTGGATCTAATAATACAAGATTACAAGAACAGCGATTACAGAATAGCTTTGAGCTTGGTGGATATGAAACGCTAGAGTCCTTAAGATTGATTGCAACGTAGTCTTTGTTGTTACTTGAAGACACTATTCTTTACTCCTCTTGTAAAACTGTAATGATAATCTAAACGCATCAAGCACATCATTAAATGAAGTCTCTGTCTTATCTAGTTTGTATTCATTTGCCACTGCTGTACGTAATGATGTTAATAGTTTATCAAATGATGGATGTATTCCTACCAGTGAAGAACCGTCTTCATCCTTTTCCTCCAATAACCATTTAGTGTGTTGAAGCATCTTAGCACCTTCCACACTAGAGGAAACTGGTACTATGAACATCCTATCTTCAACATGTAGATTATACTTACGACATTCTGCTATCCGGTCCTTAACCCACTTATCATCATATGGTTCATCAAACTCTCTCTTTAGTGCCTGCCATACTTCTGGATTAGCAGCATCTACATAGATGTTAGAGACATGGCCGTATTCCTGTTTTAGTTCCCATATCTTTGATATCATATCAGTGAAGTTAGGACGTTGATACTCCTCGGCAGCTATGACTTGTATCTTACCATCAACTAACTGAGTTGCACATATTGCAAAGTTACTTGAGCCATAGGAAGGATCAATACCTATACTTTTCTTAACGTTCTGGTGGATATTCTGGGGATTATATGATATCTTTTGACAGTTCTCTATAGAAACTTGTGAGAAAACATTGCCAACTAGACCTAGATACTGCAATTCAAACTCCCTTCCAAACTCAGGTGATAGTCTAGCCCTTGCTATCAACTCTCCTGAATATATTGGATAAGGCCCTTCAAGTCCATAATGATAGTCAAAGAATAGTTTGTGATATAACGAATCTGGTTCTAGTTCTATTTGTTGCATTAAACCACCTGGCGCCTTTGGTGTTGAAACTAAAACTATTGTAGGATTGCTATTTGGCTTACCGATGTACCCCTCCATAACTGCCCTTACTTCTTTCTGTTGGAATATTGGATAGTAATCTGATTCATCTGATATTATGAACTTGACATTATCAAGACCTCGCATAGTATCAACATGATGCGATGGGAATGCTTCCACTTTCACACCGTTAAGATATGCTACAGTGCTTTGAGTTCTATCATAACTTCCACTTTGTGGAACATACAGGCCTTTGAACCTAGCTATCAAGTCCTCGGCTAAATCAAGTCTGGGCCCTGTGACAATGCAGACTCTAGGGTTCTGGAATATTTTTCCAATACATTGCCAAGCTAGATACCTTAGAAGGAACTCGGTAACTCCAAGACCTCGAGATTTCTTAACCCAAATATGTCGGTGGGCTTGAAGTGCATCATATAGAATCTTCTGGTATGGTAGGACAGGCATGTCATGACCGTCTTTCTGTGGCGGCTTTATGATATGCCAGAAGCAGCACTGTCCCTGAGTACGAATATCTTCCTGGCGATGTTGTTCCTTATCAAATATCCAGAATGGCTTACCTTGCAGCCTTGCCTGTAAATCGCTTGAAGTTATTTGTCCGTTTGATTGTACTAGCTTCTGAAGATCTTTGAATGTCACTACCTGATGTAAGTGGCGAGAAAGCTTTTAGTTTTTGCTGATTTGATAACTATATTTTCTTTGACCATAGCCATGTGGTGCTCATCATTTGGTTCCCGAATATTCTTTTTATCGTATCATTCTTTAATCCAGTTCCACCCTCGTATCTTCTATTATTGATACGAAAAGAATTATTATTCACCATCGATATGATCTCATTGTAGGTAAAATGATGTGGGTGTGGAGCATCAAGCCTATTAAGAGTTTTTTGTAATGGTCTATATTTCTCTCGAAGAGTATAAATCCATAGTAAAAAGTCCCCATCATGTCGCAGCACCCGATGTGTTTCTTTTATGACATCGTCAGGATTGATCGCGTGATCCAATGCATTAAAACTTATAACTATATCAAATGAACTGTCCTCGAAAGGAAGTATTTCACCAACTCCCTTCGTAACGATTGATTTCTTCCAATCTTCTTCTATAAGGTCACTGAGATCCATAGGCTCTATACCTATTCTATATTTTGCCATATCACTTAGGAAGATTATACCGGCCGGGCCACAACCTATTTCTAATACGTCTTTATTTATAAAAAAGCTAAAATCTAGATTAAACCCTCGATTAAGTTTCTCCTGCCAATATAGCCTTCCATCATCTTTAAGCCAAATATCTTTGGTAGATTGCCAGGACTTTTTCTCTGCCTCTTGCGCCTTATCCCATCTTCTGTTACCCACTATGAGATTGATCATATTATTGGTGAATATTTATACACATAACGCAACTCGGACAAGATTCTATAGATTGCGCTCCTTCTAATGGGGCAACTTCGGATTGTAGTGACCCGAAATAATCGGGTTGCGATTCTAGCAAGTGCTGGGCTTCTTTAAATGTCACTATGTTTTTATTATGAGGGATAAAGCTTTTAGTATTTACTGAGTCCTAAAATGTAGACACTTTGTATATATCCGTTTGATATGTCCGATAGTCTAGATATAGTACTCTAGATATCTCTACTACGAAAAAGTAGCCATATCCTTCTTAGCTCAAATATACGCATACTTTCATACCTTCTTTCAATGAATAACATAACTGTCTTAATATCAGCAGTATTGGCCGTAACAACGATCCTCACAGCTGGATTAACAGTGCTTCCTAGCACAGTACAAGACGCACAAGCAAATCCCTGTTCTGCTGAATCAGCAGCGACATTGGTAAGCAGCGATAACGAGGGAGCAGGAGCAGGTACACAAACCGTTACTACATCCCCTATTCAAGTTGATGACCAGAACTGTAAGTTTATCGGCAATATTGACATAGATGAAGATGCAGACACCAATATTGACTTAGACTAGCTATGAAGACAACAATCTTGGCGGCAGCTGTATTAGCACTGGTTACAGTTTTACCAGCTGTATTAGCAGTACATCCACCTCTACTTCCAACCTCAGTACAAGACGCACAAGAGAATCGATGTGCTACTGAAAATGATGAAGATTTCCCTGAGGGTGCCATTGTTGATGAAAACGGTGAATGTAAATACATAGGCAATCTTGACATAGAGTAGCCAAACTAAATCCAAACACAACCATCCAATTTCTCTTTTTTTGAACCATTAAAAGCTTTAGAGTTTGAAGGCTTTGAAACTAAACTGTGGATTTTGATTTTGAGTTAGCTTGCTCTTTCTCTATCCCCTCTAGTATTGATGTTAAGCTAGGGGTCTTTGGTCTAGGCCCGTACTCGGCTGGCCATTCAATAGGTTCATGCCATATTCTAGTCTCAAAATATCCTTGTCTGTCTGGAATAGGTTCAGACGTTCTTCTCTCAGCCTTCAAATATTTTAGCGTGTAGAGAATATCTAGCATTTTGTGTGTATCTTGCAGGTTCTTTCTATCATGTTCATCTTGCTCGTCGTTTCCCTTCTTCGTTGTTTTATGTAATACTTCTAACTTTTGTATAAGTTGATTTTCTTCCTCTTTGTGCGCTTTTCTTAGTTGGTCGAGTTTATCCCTAACCATTACTTGCCAGTCATAATCAAACCGCTGGTCTCTTATTCTCTTTTCACGATCAAACTCTTCTAGCGTAAGAATATGATGGGGTTGGGATTCAGAATCGGAATCAGATTTAAAATCAAAAGACTTCATTTGTTGTTCCCTCCTCAGTCGTTGTTGGTTCTATATCCGATGTATGAATGCTAACATTGTTATGATTATTAATGTGATTGATATGTTCAATCTTTGATTGAATAAATCTAAGTGCATCATTTACAATGACGCCGTTTGTACTTAGGGTCATAATCTTGTCATAAATATCACTAGCTATTCTTCTAGCTTCTAGCTTTACTCTAGGATCTGCTGTGGTCTCTGCAATCTCTAGGACATGCTTTAGATTCTGTCGTAATCCTATCATCCCTCTCTGATATTCCATAGGAATAGTCTCATGAAAGTGATGTTGAAGGTTCGCTTGTGCTTGCCGTCTAATATAGGCTAAATCAGAACTTACTGTACCTTTTGCTATCTGTAACTTGGAAACTATTTCACGGTGGCTATATCCTTGACTGTCCAGTTCCTGAATCCTTGAGCGACGCCAGGCTATGGTCTCCTTGCTATAGGTCAACTTCTCGCTTGAATGCTCAACATTTCCTTCATGATTTTCCTCGGTGGTCAACTTTCACACTTACTGTCTAGATATCAACGACTTTTTTAATAGGTTTAACTGGATACATTTTACTTTTAGTGTTGCGTTTGTGTCGCGTATATCAGCAGCATTTTTGATAGATAATGGTTGGAGCTGACAAGTTCCTATATGGAAATGACTGTATATCAACACTATGGGGTCAACAAAGGCTAGAAAAATGCTTATTCTTCTTGGCGCTCTGTTCTCAGGAGGGTTAGGAATCACTGTGTTAGGTGCACTTCCGTTTACGACAGAAGCCAGTGCAAAGATTGCTGCCAACTAGCTGAAGATTAGAATAAAAGGTAGTCAGTTGTTGGACTACCATACCATTTTCTTTAGTAACATTGATTTATCTGTAGACGATTTAGATTTCAACTACTTTTTTAATTAGTTTAGCTCTATATTGAAATAAGATATTCAAAATGAACACTGAATACGATTATTCCGTAGTCCGGCCAGTCCTTGGTAAGAGCAAACTAAGAGAATTAGCATATATGATAAAGGGAAGGCCTGCGCCTATTATTCGCAAACCTACTCTATACCTCAGAAACGTCAGCGCAAATAGCAACACTGGAAATATTCAAAATGTTTATGGCAACAATGTTGCAGCTTGGAAAGCTCAGGCTCAGACTCTAGGAGCCTCTTCTATGTCAAGACCAAGCCCAGGTCAAATAGCAATGCGAAGGCGTCATGAAAGAGAGACCAAGACCGCTCTAAGAGAACTTGGTAAACTGGTTAGAGGTCAGATTCATTATTATGATTAATCCTACAAGCGGCGATGCATGGTATAGTAGTGCATGGAGTAACGGTGAATCAAGAAGTTTCCTCAAGAATAATCTAGACCCATTTGATAATAGGTTTGGGGTAGATCATGGTGGTTCGGATATGGAGATAGACGGTAAAGGTGTTGCTATTCTACACGATAAGACTAGATTATTCGTTCAAGGTTCATGGCTCAATACGGATATGCAGGCGTACTTTTATGTTCCTACAGGTGTTGGTGGTGTAATATCTTTACGCGGTAGATCGAACCATAAGGGTGCATTTTTCCATCAGAACTGCGGATTTGGTGATTATCTCACAAGATGGGATTTGGATGGCAAGAATGAAGTAAGGACCGGAAAAGAACCAGTCCATCCGATTTATACCGGTTATTCCGGCATAAAGGGTTTGGTATTTCCCAAAGATAGATGGGTAGAACTCAGACTTGTAATAAGAAACATAGAGAACGATACCAAAGTAGCCGTAGATGCATTCACTAATGGCGAGTGGGTATCTGGCGGTATTGATAATAATGATTGGCCAGGCGCACCGACACAAGGAAGTGAGCTATGGAATAAAGCAAAGGATTGCGTTGGAAAAGGTGACAAGATACTAGAGAATATAAGTAAAGCCTTCTTCGGTCGTGGCGTTCATTGCTGGCTTAGATGTGATGTCGATGGTCCTATCAAGATAAGCAACTTTAGTGTCAGAGAGATAGCACCAGGATAACCAATTATCATACCTTTCAGAAAAATAAATTGGGATGCAGCTAGTCTGCTGCTTCTACGATATAGCTTGTGTCTTTACCGCTTCCTACTCTTGTGATTCTCAGTAGAGTCCTACCCTGGCTCAGAAGAGAGTCAATCTTCTTTGAAGTCAACTTACTTGCTTCAAATCTCTTTTCTCCCTTGTCTGAATAGTTGGGGTCAATAACTGTGTATGAGATTCGAAGGCCGAACTTTCCTTCGACGTGCTTTATCTTCTCTGCGTTGAACTGTAAGACGATTGACTCGTCTGGTTCTAATTTGATGTACTTGCTTTCTGCTTTCCAAAGTTCCGTGTTTGAACTTAGATTTCTTCTTGCGGTCTCTGATAACTCTTGATTTTCTTCCAGTTTAATGTTGTTACATCGTTCATAGAATAAAACTTGTTAATAGCCGCAACATAAGCAGAAACGCAAGCGGCACTATGATTCACTTTAAGATGGGTAATAAAATCACATATATCCAACTGGATTAACTTGGCGTCTTTATCCAGCAACTTGTCGTAGTCTTTGGGAGTGGTTGGTAATCCAAGATACCTCATGAAATAATGTAAGGCCTTAACATAGGTCTGTCTTGTGGCCGGACTCTTGCAGGTGTCAACAAACTGTCTAAAGGATAGGGGTAAAGGTAAAGGTGAGGGTGAGGCTGAAGCTGAAGCTGAAGTTATCTCCCGTTGCAACTTACTCCTGTATATAATCCAATCCTATTAATGCTTCTTAATCGCTGCATTAAATTTAATTTACGTTTGTAACACAAAAAACTGCATACATTTTCGTTTTAGGATAAGGGAATATGTTGTTACACGGCGTAGCATGTCAATAATATTGGTTTTATTCTGGAGAGGAAACCAAGACCTACGCTAGAAACCAAGGAAGACCTTGCGAAAAACATTCTTTAGTCATATCTTCAGTCTCCCTTGGTTTTTCTAATTTCAGCCGGTGAAGGTGAGATTAACTATTAGTCATCAATTCTCTCAACGTGAATCTAGACTCTTTTGATGTGTGATATAATATTTTGTTGCATTTCAGGAGTCATTATTTCGTCCTCTTTGTAACCATGATCGTTAACAGCATGTTTGGCCGCTTTATTCAAAAGTTCTTCTTCTGTTTCTCCTGAAAGAACACAATCACACGGCTGACCCACATCTCTACATGCAATAGTTAGCATAATTTAGTAATACTCATACAGGTTAATTAGGATTAGCGATTTGTCAGTCAAATCTAACCTTAGCTAGAGAAATTAGGCAGTTGGATAAACCGGCCGATTCTTTATATAGCAGTATTTTTTTATGAAATTGAGATGTCTTCACGAACTCTTCTCACCAAAGATATCGATGTATCTCCTAAAATCGCGGTGGGCATTCTTTTAGGAATATTATTAATGGGAATTTTTGTAGTAGGATACGACCAGGGACATCTTTTCAGTTTTGTTCAGGGACAAGAGGCATTCGATACAATGTGGATGCATGAATTTTACCATGATATGAGACATGCGGCTGGGTTCCCTTGTCACTAGATCAAGGGAATGCAAGATAATTTTATTCTCCCCTGGTGTAAAAGAATAATTTGAAGGCCTTTACTTTTGTCATAATCACGCTGCTCTCAGGTACTATTGCGGGTACCATCCTTGGAATTATTAATCTGGCGTTGGTTGAACCGTACATAGATAGAGCCATTTCCATAGAGACTCAAACTGCAATCAAAGAAGGTGAAGTCATCGAGCCTATGGAATTACAGAACTATCGTTTATGGCAGAAAGGCGGAGAAATAATGGCCGGAGCAATACTAGGCATGTCATTAGGAGCATTATTTGGGATAGTATTCTTGTATAGCAGAAATTCATTGTTGCGACACTCAAATAGTAACATAAGGAAAGCCCTGATTCTTGCTGGCATAATGTGGTTTGTATTATTTTTGGTTCCAGCACTAAAGTATCCTGCAAATCCACCGGCTGTTGGAGATCCTGGAACAATATATTATAGAGAGAGTTTGTACATTGGTTTTCTTGCGATTTCTGGATTTACCACGTTAGGATTGGTATTTCTATATCGAAAACTTGGAAGTTTATCATCATCAAACTACAGCAAGAGTAGAATTATTGTAGTTCCACTTATTTATGCAGCAGCAATGTGTGGAGCCTATCTTATTATGCCACCAAACCCTGACGAAGTATCTGCCCCAATGGATTTAGTTCAAGGATTTAGAATTGCGAGTGTATTCACTATGAGTATATTTTGGGGACTACTTGGATTAATTTTAGGTGTAATGTGGGACAGAGTAAAGCCCCATGAAACTGCGGAAGTTACTACGCACTAGTACAGGTTTTCGGCTATGAAAACCAATTAGCTCCTAATCATATTATAGAATCCCTTCAATCATAAATCCACACATCCAATCTCCTTTAGAAGTCCTATGAGCATAATTATCGGCGTGAAATAGAACCGATTACCGCCTGCTACTACTTCCAATGACATTCTCTGGGTACAAATTTTCCACCCTCTTCTTTCTCACCTTTATATGTATAGAGTAATGAGAAGAATACTAGCCGCCCCTGTTCCTTCAATGGGTAATATCACGACGGCAATTCCTGCCGTAATACTCATAGTAATTTTCTTCCTCTTATTCATCTTGATTTCAGGAACGTATGATAGTCTATAAGATGATTCCTACGTACATTATCTTCGTAAGATTTGCAAACTTTACCACTTTAAGTTCTTCATTTTCTAGTAACATTGTATTTGTTTCACATTTCTTACGATTGGCACCAAAGTCAGATTATTCCAAAGAGCATGGAGAGAAAATAGTTTAGTTCACCATGTTGCTAACACGGATTATGACTATCAATGGAATATTCATTACACTTTAAAGGCTTTATCGCTAGTGATATACACGTAGATACACAATCAATAGGACATAACATGATGAGTTCTGATGTTCCTGGTACCCGTATTATTCATATACTGTGATGGCGTATAGTGTAGTGTAATAGAGGATAGAATTATGTGATAAGTTTCCAAAGGGAAACAAAAGCATATCGCCATCATAAGTCACTTCGTGGCTGCGGTTGATTCCTCTATTACAAAAATTAATGCTTCTAAATGTTATACTTTCCGTTACTACCATAACGTCACAGGAAATATAGGCATGATGAAGCTTGCTGGAGACTCGACAATCTTCATCCCGACTCGTGTTCATACAGCCGAGTCTCCTGCAGCTAAAGCTTCCTTATTTTTTAGTTTTGTTAACAGACAGTCAGAAAAAAAACGTAGAAATATAGGTAGGCAAGCTCACTCGACCTGCTTACACTTTTCTCCTTCACTGCTCAGTTCTCACTCATCTCTATTTGCCGGATTAATATTCTCTTCAAAGCCATCCTTGATAAGCTTGTTGCATTTGAAGTCATCCCCTTTATCTTCGCCACAGGCAACTACGGTTCTGGTATCGCCATCTTCGCCTTGATACTCTCTACAATAAAACTTGTCATTTTTATTTGCTTCTTCGAGTTCTTTACATGTAGGTGTTCCTTGTGAATATGCTGACGGCATATTCATTGGTATTATAGTTGTACCTGTTGATACCATTACGGCCAGAGCAGTCACCGCTAATGTACCTATCGTCCTTATAGTATTATTTCTGGTCGACATTATTATCGAAGGTTCACAGTTGTAATTATTTAGATTTCAAGAACATATGTAGGATATATCTTACAGAACCCATGACTAACTTTGGTAAAGACATGATTAACCTTGTTAATCGGAATTATCAATGACGCCGCAGGAGACTCAACATAATGGCTCAGAACCGCTGAATCTCCTGCGGAGAATGTTTTTGCCTATACTGAGTATTATCCTGTCTAGAGTCGTATTAAAGACATGATTAACTTTGTTAGGTTATTAATAAGTAGCCGCAGGAGACTCAACGCTGGATACATGGGCCTTGGTAGGTGTCGGTGTGTCTAGGGCTTCTGCGGCTTAGGAAATGTTGCGTTAGCCCCTGCTAGCTAGTGTGAAATATCGTATTTAGCGCGTATACAACTGTAATAGGGGCGATACGAGAAGTAGTTTTATACACAGATAATCTAAAGCTAGCCTCAGATAAGGATGATATTCTGAGAGGCATACTTGAAAGGTTGATAGATGATAATATAAAAGCCGAATCTAGAAGTATCTTTTCTACACTTATGGCAAAGGAGGCGGGCTTAGACATTAAGAATGAACTAGATTATGGATTGGGTCATGCTCATGGGGTGATTAGGGCTAGTTTTATTACGGCTTTTATTGAGATGAATCGTAGCCTACCTGACGATATTGAGATGTTAGAAATGAATGAAATAATTTTTAATCGAAACGCTGAGCTCAAGGATGCCATATTAAAGAGCGGTGGTAAACTTAACGCGTAACTGCAGGAGGATCTTGAAAATTGTATGAACCTTTCTGGTGCTCGGTGAAGTGCGGTCCATGGCTGGCGATTGTCATTGAAGAGGAATCCTGCATCTCCGTACAAAATTCCTGGCTTCTTTTTATTATCGAAATACCTGAGGTCTTTTTGAGATGGTATAGTCATTGGAATGAAATACCATCCTATCCTTCCCTCCACGTCATTATGGGTACCTTGGCGATGTTTGCTCAAGCCCATTTGTGTTGTCCTGGTTACCAATATTGCCCGCCTACGGAATCTTGTATACCCTTACAAGTTGAATGCCAGGACCAAGTTCCAGTTTAATCCCCAGTACCGTGGAAAATAGACTCCGAAGCGACTCAACAAATCAATGGAGAAAGAGAAGATGGTTACTCTTTTGTATCCTATAGCCAGGCAGCTGTTCGAACTTTTTTTCTATACCATACTGTTGATATTGCTGAAAAGTTTTTTCGTAATCCATTTTACAAATAAGCTTCCTTATGGGACGCGTACGTAAAAGCTTTTCGAGGGTATCTATCATGTCTTAAGATTTATCAAATGGTTTGCGGACAAATTGTCACTTAGATGTAAATAATCCGCATCAATCCGGCCGCTATGAGATACAAGACTATCAATTCAAGCAATATTATTATGAAGCCGCTAAACATAGCCCATTTTGCTACACCAAATACTCGTCTGTGTCCGTTCGACAATATTGCAGTTGAGGCTGAAATAACAAAAGGACTTACCATAAAGATCGTAGCAGATAGTATTAAGGTCCGATTTCCTAATTCACCGAGATTAGGCACCAAGACAATATTCGTTATTGTGAAAAAGATCAGTAATCCTGCAACTATGGTAGCGTCGATTTGAAGAATAGCGTGGTCGTCAAGCGTCAATCGATGTTATTGCTACGTGGGAGAAGCAATTCTTAAGATTTATGAAAAC
>Ga0207428_10000165_pt1 | contig 91701 bp, 91 predicted proteins | sample RhiMethybrSRZTD1_FD_187600 | JGI IMG/M metagenome (GOLD analysis project Ga0207428, IMG submission 187600) | Populus rhizosphere microbial communities from Tennessee, USA - Rhizosphere MetaG P. TD hybrid SRZTD1 (SPAdes) (version 3) | ecosystem: Host-associated > Plants > Roots > Rhizosphere >... | reverse complement strand
AATTCATCGCTCAACAAGCATGAAGTATCTCTGTTCGATCCTGAGCGGGATGTGACCAACTCGCCCTACGGCGGTCAGTGTCTAAGCTTCCTCAGCTTCCATCTTCTTCCCAGCGCACCGCGAACGATCATACTAACCGCGCAATATCGCAATCACTATTACGTTGAAAAGCTCTTAGGAAATTTGATCGGCCTCGGACGTCTTATGGGCTTTGTAGCTGCCGAAACCAAAATGAGTGTGGGATCTCTAACGGTGGTATCAACTCATGCAGAGGTAGACACAATGAAAACAACTCGCAAAGAAATTACTACGTTGATCGCAGATTGCTCAACTTTTTCCGCAGCAGCCGCCGCCTAGTGTGATGTCAGCTTCCACCAATCCCATAGTGGCTGTGTATGCCCCTGACAAACTCGGCCTGGCCACCGTAACTTGGATGGCGAACTTTCAGCGCGTCAATTCTGAGATTGGACAGAGCAAATTGCGCATCACATCCGATCGCTACAACAGACTTGGGATTCAGCTTTTCGAGTAGCCAAGTCAGAAACGGCAAACACAATTGCCGTTCTTCGCGCGTGTGACAACGGTTAGACATTGGATCGTCGCGCTCATGCGGGTGGAATGGAAATACATTCCAAAGGAAAATCGGTCGCTGCAGGCTGTTGAGCACCTGCCAGATTACAGTGGCGGTCCGTTCACTTACCGGGGCACCCTTGGTTGCTCTGACAAGAGAGCCAGCGCTCAAGAGGGCCGCATGATCATCAAGGTGCGTTTCGTCCGTAAGGGCGAGTCCTGTTCGCCTTCCACCACGGTAACCCAAATCACGCGCTACCCAGATCGAGTCCACGCCAGAACTGATAGCGGCGTTCAACACCGCTGTGAGGTTGCGCCGGCGGATCGATGGAGCCCCTCGTTTGTCGTGCTGAGTACACGCATGGGCATACGGATTAAAAGCGTTTTCGAACTTCAATGCACTCATTCGCTCAACGAACTCGTCGATCTGACGAGCATCCGATTGGCGCGGCATTTGCAACCTCGAAAGAAACCCCTGAATCGCTCCGATACCGCATTTTCGGGAAAATCGGTAAAGAAATTCGTTCTAACCTCGGGCAAATGGCCACCGCACTTTCGGCAGCGCCGGCTGGAAGGCGCATTGGAATACGGTGACTTATTGCCAATCTAGGTTTGAGGAAGCGGCAAAAAGGGCCAAAATGAAAGATGATTCTGTCGTAAGGTTCCGAAAACGCTCCAACCCATACCTGAGGCAGTGGGATGGTAAACCATGAGCATGGAATCACGTGGGCTTTCAACCGAAGACGTCGCGCAGCTACAGCGCGAGCAGTATCACCATGACCAGCGCAATCATGGTGATATCGCATGTCTGCCGAAGACCGACCGCCTGAAACACTATGGTTTGCATTTTGCCAAGTACGTTGGTCGCTTGGCGCGTGCAGATTTCGAGGTTCATTCGATGGAAAAGACTATCGTCGACACCACGTTGATCTGCCTTAGTACCGCGAATACCTTGCACCAACGCCTAAACGCAATGTCGCCGACTGAGAACGAGCGGACCCGTCAAATAGACATGGTTAGGCCTTTGGCTGATGCGGCGGGTCGGTTCGCTGACGCCTGCGAGAAGATTGATCATTTGGAAGAATTTCTGCCAATCGCACGTAGCGCAAATCAAGATGTTCTAGCTTGGGCATTGGCGATTTCCGAAGAGCGCGAGCTCGATTTGCGCGCATCGATCAAAGCTCGGCGTGCTGAGCTCTCCGACAGACAATTTTACATCACGGACTAACGTTATGACTTTCTGGAGCGGCGAAAAACTTCTTGCGAGCCAGAACGTCATTACAGAATTTTCGCCCGATCAAGTCGATGCGAACGCCTACAACCTCCGAATGGGCGATTGCTTTTTCCGAACGGCAGACGAAGTAGACGGCTCGGCTCAGAAAAAGACGAGGCTGACGCTAGGAGAATCGTTCGTAATTCCCGCAGGTCAATTCGCTTTTTTGCTCACTATGGAGAAGGTCAATGTTCCTCCAAAGGCAATGGCGTTCATCTCAATGCGAACGGGAGTGAAATTCCAAGGCCTCATCAACGTGTCGGGCTTTCACGTCGACCCAGGATATTCTGGGAAGCTCGTCTATGCCGTTTACAACGCGAGCCCCTCGCCGATTCAGATTTGCTCGGGCGATGTGATCTTCAAGATCTGGTTTGCTGATTTGGATCAAAAATCAGAAATGTTATTCAAGGGCCGAGCCCAGAACGACATCAGCAACGAATTGATACGCGGCATGAGCAAGGAGATTTTTTCTTTGCAACGTCTTGCCGACAAGATGCGAGAGCTCGAAAGTAGCGTGAATGCTAGACTTGCTGAACAAAAGCCCACAATCGACAATCTAACTTTCGTTTGGCGTACGATTGTTCTTGGCGTTGTTGGTGCTGTTCTAATCTCGATCCTGGCGCTTGCTTTGCCAACGCTAACTTCTAACGGCGAAGCGATCGCTTCATGGATTGGGTCACACTTCAATAAGCCCGCACCGGCGCCAATGCTACCGTTGAACAAAGACAGCACAAAGTAGCGAAACGCTCGTCCCCGCGAAAAAATAAAATCACCGACCGCGTTCCGACTGCTAACCCGGTGGGCGAGTCGAAGATCGAACCCGTCTCCACTTCTTGACTCCGAAAAACGGGAATTTCCTAAGTACTAGCGAGAGACTTTTCGCAAAAATCTCGAGTTTCGAGTCGAACTCGACCGTGCCGGAGACCGGGCGACGCGCAAAAAGCCCGGCACGTGCGGGCTTTTTCGGCTTTTCAAGGAATCAGTATAGAGAGACTGGACTTGGTGGCTGGGGCGCCAGGATTCGAACCTGGGAATGGCGGAATCAAAATCCGCTGCCTTACCGCTTGGCTACGCCCCAACAGGTACCGGAGAGCCGCGACGAAGCGATTTCGTGCGCGGCGGCCGGACCATAGCGGCGCGGCCCTGCCCGATCAATGTCCGCAAGACGCATATTATATGCGGCGTGCGTTGACCCGCCCTACCCCGGCACTAGATTAGCCAGCCATGACCTACCGCGCGCCGGTCGCCGATATCGCATTCACCCTCAAGCACGCTGCCGGCCTGAAGGCCGCGCTGGCGGAAGGGCTTTACGGCGATCTGGATGAAGAGACGGTCGACTCCGTCCTTGCGGAAGCCGGTCGCTACGCCACCGATGTCATCGCGCCGCTCAATCAGGTCGGCGACAAGTTTGGAACGCCGTTCAAGGACGGCAACGTCACGACGCCGCCCGGTTGGAAAGAGGCCTACACGGAATGGGCCGCGGCGGGATGGAACGGCCTCGCCTCGCCGTCCGATTGGGGCGGCCAAGGCCTGCCGCAGGCGCTGAACGCAGCCTGCGTGGAGATGTGGAACTCGGCGTCCATGGCGTTCGGAATCGGACCGGTGCTGACCATGGCAGCGATCGACGCGTTGCATGCCTACGGCAGCGAGGCGCTCAAAAAGCAATACCTCGGCAAACTCGTCAGCGGCGAATGGATGGGCACGATGCAGCTCACCGAGCCGCAGGCCGGCTCCGATGTCGGCGCGCTGCGCAGCAAGGCCGAACGAGCCGGCGATGGCACCTATCGCATTACTGGCTCGAAAATATTTATCACCTACGGCGAGCACGATCTCACCGACAACATCATTCATTTCGTGCTGGCCCGCTTGTCCGACGCGCCGCCTGGTACCAAAGGGATTTCACTTTTCCTGATCCCTAAAATTATGCCTGACGGCTCGCGCAACGATGTGCGCGCGCATTCAGTCGAGCACAAACTCGGGATTCATGCTTCGCCAACCTGCACGATGATCTACGGCGACCAGGGTGGCGCCAAAGGCTTCCTCATCGGTGAGGAAAACAAAGGCATGCTCTGCATGTTCACGATGATGAATCGCGCACGCCTTGCCGTCGGTCTGCAAGGCGTCGGCATTGCCGAGCGCGCGACGCAGCAGGCACTCGCCTACGCCCGCGAGCGCAAGCAAGGCGCTGCCGGTGCGATCATCGCCTATCCCGACGTGAAGCGCATGTTGCTCACCATGCGTGGCCTGACGGGCGCAGCGCGCGCGATTTGCTACGCGACCGGCATTGCGATCGACCGGTCTTTGCGCGCGAAGACCGAGGTGGCCCGCAAGGCCGCGCACGAACGCGCATCATTGCTGACCCCTGTAGCCAAGGCTTTTTCCACCGACATCGGGATCGAGGTTGCCTCGCTCGGCGTCCAGGTGCACGGCGGCATGGGCTACATCGAGGAAACAGGCGCGGCGCAGCACTTCCGAGATGCACGCATTGCAGCGATTTACGAGGGCACCAACGGCATCCAGGCGCTTGATCTTGTCGCACGAAAGGTGCCGCTCGAAGGTGGAAAGACGGTCGCACTTTACCTTGATGAGTTGCGCCGGACCATTGACGCCGTGCGCGCAAGCAACGCGCCGGTCCTCGGCGAAACCGCGGCGCGCCTTGGTGAGGCTGTCGACAGCCTCGAGCGATCGACACGCTGGCTGCTGTCACAGAAATCATCCGACGCGGCGCTTGCCGGGGCGACACCTTATCTGCGCCTGTTCGGCAACGCGGCCGGAGGCTGCATGCTCGCGGAGGATGCCCTCGCCTCGCTGCGTGCGGGCGATGGAACCGCACGCGGCGCGCTTGCGCGCTTTTTTGCAGAAAACATTGCTGTTCAGGCAGGCGGATTCGAGCGCACAATTGTCGAAGGCGGCGACAGCATCAACGGTGCCCAGGCGGCGCTCGCTGAATAAGGACCAACAGGCGATGTCGCTGAAGGGAAAGACCCTGTTCATCACCGGCGGCTCGCGCGGCATAGGCCTTGCGATCGCGCTGAAGGCCGCGTCCCAGGGTGCCAATGTCGCCCTCGCCGCCAAAACGGTCGAGCCTCATCCCAAGCTCGAAGGCACAATTCACACGGCCGCGGCCGAAGTCGCCAAGGCCGGCGGCCGTGCGCTGCCGCTCGCCGTCGACGTCCGTGACGAGGCGGGCGTGCAGGCCGCAATCGGCGAAGCCGCTGAAAAATTCGGCGGCATCGACATCGTAGTGAACAATGCCAGCGCAATTCAGTTGACGTCCGTCGCGGTGACCGAGATGCGCCGCTATGACCTGATGCAGCAGATCAATGCGCGCGGAACGTTCATGGTGTCGAAATTCGCAATCCCGTATCTCACGCGCGCCGCAAACCCGCACATCCTGATGCTTTCGCCGCCTCTCGACATGTCCGAGAAATGGTTTGCGCCCCACACCGCCTATTCGATGGCGAAATTCGGGATGAGCCTGGTGGTGCTCGGGCTCGCCGGCGAATTGCGCGGCAAGGTCGCGGTGAATGCACTCTGGCCGCGGACCACGATCGCGACTGCCGCTATCCGGAACCTGCTCGGCGGAGAGACCATGATCCGCCGCTCGCGCAAGCCTGAGATCCTGGCCGAAGCTGCGTGCCGAATCTTTGAAAAGCCGAAGAGCTTCACCGGGAACTTTCTCATCGATGACACCTTCCTTGCATCGGAAGGCGTAACGGATTTCGACCAATATCGTGTCGATCCGAGCCAGCCTTTGCAGATCGACTTTTTCGTGCCTGACAGCAGCCGGCCGCCGAACGGCGTCAGCCTGGACGCAAAATCGCGATAAGCACTTCCACCAGGGCATGTGAGCGTTTAAGTCTAGGCAATGTCCACGCTACTCCTCAGTCATCCCGCCTGCCTGAACCATCTCACGCCTGCCGGCCACCCGGAACGGCCGGACCGGCTGCGCGCGATCGAGCAGGTATTGGAGGACGAGAAGTTTCAACCTCTGGCGCGCGTAGAGGCACCGCGCGGACCTCTCGACATTATCGCGCTCTGCCACCCGACGGATTACATCGAAGCGATCCGGGATGCGTCGCCGGCCGAGGGCCTCGTGCGTCTGGATGCCGACACCGCGATGTCGCCAGGCAGTTTCGAGGCGGCCCTGCGGGCTGTGGGTGGCGCGAAGCTTGCCGTCGATGAAGTGATGGCCGGCAAGGCGTCAAATGCATTTGTTGCGACACGTCCGCCCGGACACCATACCGAGACCGCGCGTCCGATGGGTTTCTGCCTTTTCAACAATGCGGCCATCGCGGCGCGCTACGCGCAAAAAACGCACGGTGTCGAGCGGGCCGCAATTGTCGATTTCGACGTGCATCACGGCAACGGCTCGCAGGACATCTTCTGGTCCGACAGAAGCGTGATGTACTGCTCGACCCACGAAATGCCGCTCTATCCGGGCACAGGTGCGGTCGGTGAGCGGGGCGAATTCAACACCATCGTCAACGCGCCCCTGTCAGCCGGTGATGGCGGCAGTGCTTTCAAGGAAGCGTTTGAGACCGTCATTCTCCCGCGCCTGCGTGAATTCAAGCCGGATATCCTGATCATTTCGGCTGGCTTCGATGCGCACACGCGCGATCCGCTCGCCAATCTCAATCTCGTAGAAGCCGACTACACCTGGGTCACCAAGAAACTGATGGACGTGGCCGACGCGAGCGCCAAAGGCCGTGTCGTATCTCTCCTCGAAGGTGGCTATGATTTGCAGGGGCTTTCGCGATCGGTCGCGGCACACGTTACCGCCTTGATGCACGGATAGAGAATCCGGGCTATCTTCATCACATCGCACGACTAAGAGGCGCCGGGCAGAGAGAGATATGGCCGAGAATAACGTCGACGTTAAGAAAATGCCCTTCGAGCGGGCGATCGAGGAACTTGAATCGATCGTCAAGCGCCTGGAAGAGGGCAAGGTGCCGCTTGAGGAATCTGTCGCCATTTATGAGCGTGGTGAGGCTTTGAAGACACGCTGCGAGGAGTTACTGCGCCAAGCTGAAGCGCGAGTTGAAAAAATCACCCTAAGCACCGGCGGAAAGCCGACCGGCAGCGAGCCACTCGACATCGATTGAGCGGTATGGGCCAGAGGCCGAATTGCCCCTCAAGGTCGAAGTGGTGTAAGCCATGCGGCTGGATCTGGGGACTTGCCGCTTTCCCGCCGTAAAAGCAACTAGTTGGAGTTGTGCGTGTCCGAAGTGTCTAAGACGCCGTTGCTCGATCGCGTCAACCTGCCTGGCGATCTGAAGAATTTGTCTCCCGAGCAACTCAGGCAACTCGCCGACCAGCTGCGCCACGAGACGATTGACGCCGTCGCCAGGACCGGCGGCCATCTCGGTGCGGGGCTTGGCGTCGTCGAGCTGACCGTTGCGCTTCACTATGTCTTTGACACGCCCGCCGACAGGCTGATCTGGGACGTCGGCCACCAGGCTTATCCGCACAAGATTCTCACCGGCCGGCGCGACCGCATCCGCACGCTGCGGCAAGGCGGCGGCCTGTCCGGCTTCACCAAGCGCGCTGAAAGCGAGTATGACCCGTTCGGCGCCGCGCATTCGTCGACGTCGATTTCGGCCGCACTCGGCATGGCGGTCGCCCGTGATCTCCAGGGCAAGAGCAACAACGTGATTGCCGTCATCGGCGACGGCGCGATGTCGGCCGGCATGGCCTACGAGGCGATGAACAATGCCGGGGCGCGCAACGAGCGGCTGATCGTCATTCTCAACGACAACGACATGTCGATCGCGCCGCCGGTCGGTGCGATGTCGGCCTATCTTTCGCGGCTCCTGTCCGGGCGCACATATTTGAAACTGCGCGACGTCGGCAAGCAGCTTACCGCACACCTGCCGAAGCGGCTTGACGAATTCATCACGCGCGGCGTCGAGCATGCGCGCGGGTTCTGGACCGGCGGAACGCTGTTCGAGGAGATGGGCTTCTACTACGTCGGCCCGATCGACGGACACAATCTCGATCACTTGCTTCCTGTCCTGCGCAACGTGCGTGACGCCGAAACGGGGCCGATCCTCGTGCACGTCGTAACGCAGAAGGGCAAAGGCTATGGGCCGGCGGAATCGTCCGCCGACAAGTATCACGGCGTGGTGAAGTTTGACGTCGCAACGGGCGCGCAGGTGAAGTCGAAGCCGGGCGCACCGCAGTACACGAAAGTTTTCGCGCAGAGCCTGATCAAGGAAGCCCGCAAGGACGACAGGATCGTTGCAATCACCGCGGCGATGCCATCGGGCACGGGGCTTGACCTGTTTGAAAAAGAATTTCCGAACCGCTGCTTCGATGTCGGCATCGCGGAGCAACATGCCGTCACCTTCGCGGGCGGCCTTGCCACGGAAGGGCTCAAGCCCTTCGCCGCGATCTATTCAACGTTCCTGCAGCGCGCCTACGATCAGGTCGTGCATGACATTGCAATCCAGAGCCTGCCAGTCCGCTTTGTGCTCGATCGCGCCGGACTGGTCGGAGCGGACGGGCCAACGCACGCGGGAGCCTTCGACGTCACCTATCTCGGCTGCCTGCCAAACTTTGTGCTGATGGCTGCCGCCGATGAGGCCGAGCTCGTGCACATGGTCGCGACCGCTGCCGCGATCGACGACCGTCCTTCGGCTGTCCGCTATCCGCGTGGCGAAGGTCTCGGCGTGCCGATGCCGGACGAAGGCAAGCCGCTCGAGATCGGCAAAGGCCGTATCGTGCAGGAAGGCCATAAAGTGGCGTTGCTGTCATATGGCGGCCGTCTCGGCGAATGCCTAACGGCCGCCAAGGAACTCAAGGCCCTTGGCCTGTCAGCCACGGTTGCGGATGCTCGCTTTGCCAAGCCGCTCGACGTCGAACTGCTGACCCGCCTTGTACGGAACCACGAAGTGCTGGTGACCGTCGAGGAAGGCGCCATCGGCGGCTTCGGCGCCTATGTCCTGCAGGCCCTGGCCGAGCACGGGTTGATCGAACGTGGCTTGCGGGTCCGCTGCATGGTGCTGCCCGACCGGTTCATTGATCAGGACAGCCCGAATGCGATGTATGCCCAGGCCGGGCTCGATGCAAAAGGTGTCGTCGCGAAGGTCTTTGAAGCGCTCGGCAAGGATGCCGCCGCGGAAACGGTACGGCTCGCGTAGGCTTACAGCTTCCGCTTCCTTCGCGGCACCTTCTTTCCTTTCTTCCGCGCTTCGGAGAGGCCGATCGCTATTGCCTGCTTTCGGCTGGTAACCTTCTTGCCGCTGCGGCCACTTCTCAGCGTGCCTTTCCTGCGTTTCTTCATAACGCGTTCGACATCCTTTGAAGCGCTTCTTGAATATCTACGTGCCATACTATTTCTCCTCGCATGTGGCCGTGACAAAATATTTGCCGCCCGAAACTGCTAACCGTCGTACATGGAACATGGTTCCTCATCCAAACACTCGCGACGCCGAAGGGCGCGGGCTGTGAGCGCGCCGCGCCAACGCGCCGATCGTCTTCTTGTCGAACGCGGGTTGTTCGAAAGCCGCGCTAAGGCCCAAGCGGCGATCGAAGCCGGACTTGTATTTGCCGATGATCAACCGGTGCGTAAGGCGTCCGAAGAACTGGCAACAGATTCTGTCATACGCGCGAGCGCCGCCCACCCTTATGTTTCACGAGGCGGCATCAAGATTGCGGCCGCGCTCGAGCAGTTCGGTTTTGACCCCAAAGGGTGTGTCTGTCTCGACGTCGGCGCGTCCACGGGCGGATTCGCGCAGGTGCTCCTCGACCACGGGGCAAAACGCATCTACGCGGTCGACGTCGGACGTGGCCAGTTTCACGAATCGCTGCGGCTGCGGCCCGAGATCACCTTGCTCGAAGCGACCGATATCCGCTCGCTTTCCCCGCATCTGATCGACGAAGCGCCGGGCTTTGTCACTGTCGACGTCAGCTTCATTTCGCTCAAAAATGTGCTGCCGTCAGCACTCGCGTTCGCCAAAAGACCTGCTCGGCTTGTTGCATTGATCAAGCCGCAATTCGAGGCCGGCCGCGCTCGGTTAAAAAAAGGTATCGTGCGTGACCGGACCGTGCACGCCGCGGTCTGCGGCGATATTGAGAAATTTGTCACCGCGCTCGGGTGGCGTGTCGTAGAAACGATCGAGTCGCCAATCACTGGCGGCGATGGAAACATCGAATTCCTGCTTGGAGCGGTGCGTGACTGAGCAGCTCATTATTTCGCGGCTTGGCCATCGCGGCGACGGCATCGCCGACACACCCGATGGCGCGGTTTACGTGCCCTACACGCTTCCCGGAGAAGCCATCACTGTCGAGCCCGTTGCCGGTCATCCCGATCGCAGGCATTTGCTGCACATCGACAAGCCCGGCCACGAGCGCGCTCAACCGGTCTGCAAGCATTTCGGCACCTGCGGCGGCTGCGCACTGCAGCATTGGTCTCTCGCCGAGTACCACCTTTGGAAACGTTCGCTTGTCGCCGATGCACTGGCGCAAGCCGGCATCGTCGCACCGATCGCGGACCTAATCGACGCGCACGGCGCGGGCCGCCGGCGCGCAGTATTTCATGCGCGGCGCGGAACCCATGACGTTCTGGAAGTCGGTTTCACGGCGCCGCGAGCGCATCACATCGTCCCAATCGACGATTGCCCCATTCTGGCGCCCTCGCTCTCAGGTGCCGTGCGCGCCGCATGGGCGATCGCGGAAGTGCTCAAAAAAACCGGAAAACCCCTTGATATCCAGGTCACCGCAACCGATAGCGGGCTCGATATCGATGTGCGCGGATCAGGAACGGTCGCCGCCGAGCGGCTGACCGCGCTCGCGAAGGTTGCCGAGACACACAAGCTCGCACGGCTCACACGCCACGGTGAACTAGTGGCACAGCGCACACAGCCGTGGTTACGAGTTGGACGCGCGGAGGTGCCGCTGCCTTCAGGCGCTTTCCTCCAAGCGACCGCCGAGGGCGAAGAAGCGTTGGCGCGCCTCGTGACCGAGCATGCCGGCAAAGCCCGCCGCGTCGTCGATCTTTTTACCGGCATCGGCACCTTTGCGTTGCGTCTGGCTGAAAACGCGCGGGTTGCGGCCTCCGACAGCGAGCCCGCGGCAATCAAAGCGCTGCAGCAGGCAGCGGGTAAAGCGAGCGGCCTTAAGCCCATCGATGCCCAAGTGCGCGATCTTTTCCGGCGCCCATGGATGGCCACAGAACTGAAAGATTTCGACGCGGTGGTGTTCGACCCGCCGCGGCAGGGCGCCGAGGCCCAGGCGCGCGAGCTCGGCAAAAGCACAGTGCCTATCGTCGTTGCGGTTTCCTGCGACGCCAATACATTCGCGCGCGACGCAAAAATTCTGGTTGATGCCGGCTACCGACTCGCGGCCGTCACGCCGATCGACCAGTTTCGCTATTCTCACCACATAGAGATCGTGGCGAAATTCACCCGATAGCTACTGGTAGCCGCCCCAGCGTTCCTGCCACAGCCTCTCGCCGATGGTGCAGGAGACGCGCATGCGAGATGCGGCGGGCGCAATTCGCGCCTCAGGCTGACGGCCCGCAATTTCCAACACGAGTTTTGTCCGGGTTGCCTCAATAAACTTTTCGCGTTCGCGGATGGGAATTACGAAAGCTCCCGGTCCACCGATCACACAGTCCTCGTAGTATTCGTCGAGATTTTCGATATCCATTGTACCCGAATAGGGCCGTTTCAGCATGATCGGCAGGCCATTGATGGTGATGCCGGCGGCAAGAACATCATCGCGCGTGAGTTCAACCAGCGGGCCGGCATTGTTGGCTCCGTCCCCGGACACATCGATCACGCGTCGTAGGCCCCTGTAACCGCTGTCGTCGAACAGCGGTTTCGCGAAGCGCAAAGCGCCGGAAATCGACGTGCGCGAGGCGCGCCGGTACGGCGCGCGGGAGATTTCCGCGGCCACCGCATCGGCGGACTCCGGGCCGTCGATTACCCGCCATGGCATCAGGATCTTCTGGTCGGATTGCCCGGCCCATTCGAAATAGGTGATCGCGATCTTGCCATGCGCACCCTGGCGCAGCGCCTGAAGGAATTCCTTCGACGTGAGCGCCAGCACGTATCCTTCGCGCTGCAGTGATTGCTCATCCGGATCCATGGAATATGAAACGTCGACGGCGATCACCAGCTCGACATCGACGGGAATGGCGCTTGCGCGCGTGTCGGCAAGTTTCGGCAGCGTCGGCGCCGCCGATGCCGCAAGCGCGAGCCCGGCCGCCGCTACGGCAGCAACGACTGCGAAATTACGAAACCATAGCCCCATGCCGGAATGCTGGCATGCGGCATCGGCAAAAAAAAGACCAGCCGCTCAGCTTTCCAGCGTTTCCGTCGTCACGATCTCGATGCCGAAACCGCCCAACCCGACATAAGTGCGTTTGCTCGACGCCAGCAGGCGGATCGAGGAAATGCCAAGATCCTTGAGGATTTGCGCACCCAGGCCGATCTCGCGCCATTGCTGGGAGCGCGCCGCGTCGGTGCCAGTGTCACCGTGAGGGATATCCGCGACCGGAACGCCAGCGGTGCCGTCGCGCAGGTACACGATCACGCCGCAGCCAGCCTTTTTGAAGCGCGCCAATGACGCGCGAATCGATTTTGCGCCGCCAAAGACATCGCCGATGACGTCGGCGCGATGCAGCCTGGCCGGAATGTCCTTTCCGCCAGCGATATCGCCGTACACAAAAGCCATGTGATGCACGCGGTCAAACGGCGTAATGTAGGCATAACCCTGAAGCGTGCCGATCTCGGACGCGAGCGGAAACTCGCCGACGCGCTCGACCAGTTTGTCGCGGTTTTGCCGGTAGGCGATCAGATCCGCGATCGAGAGCTGTGCCAGATTGTGTTTTTTCGCGAAGGCCGCGACTTCCGGCCCCCGCATCACCGAACCGTTGTCGTTCATAAGCTCGGCCAGCACGCCGACCGGCGGCAACGAAGCGAGACGGCACAGATCGACGCAGGCTTCGGTGTGGCCGGATCGCATCAACACCCCGCCCTGGCGTGCAACCAGCGGAAATACGTGGCCCGGCCGCACGAAATCAGCGGCGCCGCTGTTGTCATTCGCCAGCGCCCGCACCGTGTTGCAGCGTTCTTCAGCCGAAATTCCCGTGCTAAGCCCGTGACGAACGTCCACCGACACCGTAAATGCCGTGCCGAGCGGAGCCTCGTTGTCCGCCACCATCAGATCGAGATGCAGGTGGCGCGCTTGCTCGGCACCGAGCGGTGCACAGACGATCCCCGACGTGTTGCGGATGATGAACGCCATTTTGTCGGGCGTGCAGTGCGAGGCCGCGACGAAAAGATCGCCTTCGTTCTCGCGATCATCGTCATCGGTCACCACGACGATTTCGCCCTTGGCGAAGGCCTTGATCGCGGCTTCGACGCGTTGATGGTTATCCGACACTGCTCTACCTCGAAGTCGGCGTCAGGGCTTGAACGGCCACGCCGCTCCCTCGCCGACCTGCCCGCGATGCATCAAATAATGATCGGCCAGCACGCACGCTATCATCGCCTCGCCGATCGGGACCGCGCGGATGCCGACACAGGGATCGTGCCGGCCTTTGGTGACGACATCCGTATCGCGGCCATAGCGGTCGACCGTCTTGCGCGGGGTGAGGATCGAGGATGTCGGCTTGACCGCAAACCGTGCGACAATGGCCTGGCCGGTCGAGATTCCGCCGAGAATTCCCCCGGCATGGTTCGACAGGAAAACCGGCTTGCCGTCGTTGCCCATGCGCATCTCGTCGGCGTTCTCGACGCCACTCATGGCTGCGGTCGCAAAACCGTCGCCGATTTCCACGCCTTTGACCGCGTTGATTCCCATCAGCGCCGAAGCGAGGTCGCCGTCGAGCTTGGCATAGACCGGTGCCCCGATCCCCGCCGGGACGCCTTCGGCCACTATCTCGATGACTGCACCGCAGGACGAACCTGCCTTGCGGACCCCGTCGAGATACTCCTCGAAGAATTTCGCCTGCCTGGCGTCGGGGCAGAAAAACGGATTCTGACTGATCTCGTTCCAGTCCCAGCGCGCCCGGTCGACCTTGTGCGGGCCCATCTGCACCAGCGCACCGCGCACTGTCAGCCCGGGCACAATCTTGCGCGCAATGGCGCCTGCAGCGACCCGGGCGGCCGTCTCGCGCGCGGAGGCGCGCCCGCCGCCGCGATAGTCGTGGATGCCGTATTTGACGTCGTAGGTGTAACCGGCGTGGCCCGGACGATACTTGTCCTTGATTTCCGAATAGTCCTTCGAGCGCTGGTCGACGTTCTCGATCATCAGCATGATCGGCGTCCCGGTCGTGACCTGTCGGCCGGTTTTTTCGTCGGTGAAGACGCCCGACATGATCTTGACCGCGTCAGGCTCCTGCCGCTGCGTCGTAAAGCGCGATTGCCCTGGCCGCCGGCGGTCGAGCTCGCGCTGGATATCCTCAACACTGAGCGAAATCCGGGGCGGACAGCCATCGACCACGCAGCCGATCGCCGCTCCATGGCTTTCGCCGAAGCTGGTGAACCGGAAGAGATGACCGAAAGTATTGAATGACATGGGATTCTGCGCTGCGCGGTTTGGTAGCCCGCGACTCTGCGGCGGTCAAATAAGTGCAGCCGCTCGGCACAATGCGTCTGCAGTGGTGATCCCGCTCGCCAGATTTTGCAAAATTTTCAGCCGCGGCTGAATGGATATTCACCTCGCTGAACGGGGATTAATGGCAAGCTGAACGTCCATTAAGCTACGGAAAAATAAGGAGTTTTTCCGTTTTTACGATTGCGGATGATCTGCCCTTCGACTATCTTTTTCAGTGGTTGGGGGGAAGCTCGGAATCCCGCTCTGGGTAGCAAAACTATCGCTCCAGCCAGTCAATGGATCGATCCAAGAGGACAAACACAATGCGCAAGATTACTGCAATCGCCGTCGCGCTCGGCTTCCTCACTTCGGTGAGCCTGCCGGCGTTCGCGACTCCGGCCGTCCAAGGCGTCGTTAAGAGCGACGACCTGTCGGCCGCCAAGAAGAAGAAAAAGAAGAAAGACAGCATGGAGAAGAAGTCCGAGAATACTGTGCTCGGCACTGATCTCTCCGCTGCCAAGAAGAAAAAGAAGAAAAAGGACGGCGCGGAGAAGAAGTCCGAGAACACCGTGCTCGGCACTGACCTCTCCGCTGCCAAGAAGAAAAAGAAGAAAAAGGACAGCATGGAGAAGAAGTCCGATAACTCCGTAATCGGCACCGACCTTTCCGCTGCCAAGAAGAAAAAGAAGAAAAAGGACGGCGCTGAGAAGAAGTCCGAGAACACCGTGCTCGGCACCGACCTCTCGGCTGCCAAGAAGAAAAAGAAGAAGAAGGACGACAAGAAGTCCGAGATCTTCTATCGCATCGCGGCTTAATCCAGAATTTGCAGCGCGATTTTCGCGCTCAGCAACAAACGGCCGGGCCACCTCGCCCGGCCGTTTTGTTTTCCGTTCAGTCGTAGCGCATCATCCGGTCGCCTTCAAACACGTAGACGACACCCTGCGCGATATCGACGAGCGGGGCAGCTGCCGGCTTCGCGATTCCAAGACAGGCAAGAAGCCCGCGCGCAGTTCCGCCGTGTGCGACAGCGACCGTGTCACGTGCAAGCCCCTCGTACCATTCGCGCATCCGCAGGGATACCGCCTGATAGCTTTCACCACCGGGCGGAACAAAATGCCACTTGTCCTGCTCACGCGCAGCGATGCGCTGCGGATCGCGCGAATGCAGCTGCGCGATCGTGAAGCCCTCCCACTCGCCGAAGGCTATTTCCGCAAGCCGCGGCTCGATGCGATAGCCGTCCGCGGGAAGCCCAAGCGGCGCGCGCGCCAGCTCCATGGTCGTGCGGGCGCGGCCGAGCGGGCTCGAGACGAAGTCCAGTTCGGCTACGCTGCGGCCGTCGCGCACGAACAGTTCCCGGAGAATCTCGCCACAATGCATGGCCTGCGCGCGTCCGCGCGCGTTGAGTGGAACGTCGTGTCGGCCCTGCAGGCGGCCGGTCACGTTCCAGTCGGTTTCACCGTGGCGGATATAAAAGATGACCGATCGCGACTTTGCGGTCTCACCCATCAGTCAGTCTTGCCGACCGCAATGTCAGGGGCGTCGGGGTGCTTGATGCCCACGATATGGTAGCCCGCATCGACGTGGTGGATCTCGCCGGTCACGCCGCTTGACATGTCGGAGAGAAAGTAGACGCCCGCCTTGCCAACTTCCTCCAAAGTGAGGTTGCGGCGCAGAGGCGTGTTGTACTCATTCCACTTCAGGATATAACGGAAATCGCCGATGCCAGATGCGGCAAGCGTTTTGAGGGGGCCGGCCGATATCGCGTTCACCCGGATATTTTTGGCACCGAGATCGGCCGCGAGGTATCGCACCGATGATTCCAGCGCCGCCTTGGCAAGCCCCATGACGTTGTAGTGCGGCATCCATTTTTCGGCGCCGTAATAGGTCATCGTCAGGAGCGAGCCGCCGTTCGTCATCAGCTTCTCCGCGCGCTGGGCGAGCGCGGTGAACGAGTAGCAGCTCACGACCATGGTCTTGATGAAATTGTCTTCGGTCGTATCGACGTAGCGCCCGTCGAGTTGATCCTTGTCCGAGAAAGCGATGGCGTGCACCAGGAAATCGAGCGATCCCCAGGCCGATTTCACATTGGCGAAAACGGCGTCCACGGAGGCAGGGTCCGTGACATCGCATTGACCGGCGACCAGGCCATCGACTTCCTCGGCCAGCGGTTCCACCCGCTTCTTCAGTGCATCGCCCTGATATGTGAATGCGAGGTCGGCGCCGTGATCGCGGCAGGCGCGGGCAATACCCCAGGCGATCGAGCGGTTGTTGGCCACGCCCATGATCAACCCGCGCTTGCCGCGCATCAGGCCCGAGATTTCCGGCATGATCCTTCCCGTGTGGCCGGCGAGCGCCGGCGGTTTCCTATGGTACAGGCGTTTTAGGCCATCAAGTAAAGCACTGGTGGCCGGATTTGTACTGTTAATTCAATTCGTTTTTGGGAATATGATTGGACCGGTGGGGTTTTTCTGACAACTGAACAGTGCCCGACGTGCGACGGCGGCGCGCTGGACAAGCGGCCTCAAAAGCGCTTGGTCAGGATGCAACGAAAGTCAAAGGAGACCCGGTTTGCCCACGTTCCGGCAAAACGTCGAAGCAACCATCCCCGCGCTGCGCCGTTACGCGCGTGCGCTAACGCGGGATGCCGACATCGCCGATGATCTCGTGCAGGACACGCTCGTGCGCGCACTGCGTTCCGAGCACCTGTTTCACGGCGGTGACGTGCGTAGCTGGCTGTACACGATCCTGACCAACCTCAACCGCAATCGGTTGCGTTCGCTGGCTAGGCGGCCGGTCTTGTCGCCGATTGAGGATAACGACGCCCCGGACCTTGCCGGTCCGGAAGCCGGTGGGCGCGACATTGAGCGCGCACTCGCAACGCTGGTCGACGACCAGCGCAACGCCTTGTTGCTCGTGGTGCTCGAGGGGTTGAGCTACCGCGAAGTCGCCGAGGTGCAGGGTGTTCCGATCGGTACCGTCATGTCGCGTCTGGCGCGTGCGCGCGTACAGATCAAAACCTATCTCGACGGCGGGCGCCCGGCGCTGCGCCGCGTGAAATGAGAAAGAAGGTGAACCCATGATCGATCGCGATTCACCCGTGACCGAGGATGAACTGCACGCCTATATCGACGGCGAGTTGCCGGCCGACCGTATGGAGGCCGTCACCGCCTGGCTTGCAGCTCATCAGGAACAGGCCGTAACGGTCGCATCCTGGCGCGCGCAGTCCGAGCGGATCCGCGCGCGCTTTGGCGCCGTTCTCGAGGAAGTGGTGCCTGAACGGCTCACGCTCGACCAGATTATCCGCAACGATCGCGCCAATGGACGGTCGTGGAAAATATTTGCCGCCGCTGCGGCAGTCATTGCGTTCCTTGCCGGGGGTGCGAGCGGTTGGTTTGCGCATGGCGCCTCTGTTGGCACGCGCGCCGGCTCGTTTGCTGTCGCAAATGGGGCACTCGATGCCTACAGGCTCTATGTCGTCGAGGTGCGTCATCCGGTCGAAGTGCCGGGCACCGAACGCCAGCACATGACGCAGTGGTTGTCGAAGCGGCTCGGCGAGGACCTGCGCGTTCCCGACCTGCAGTCGATCGGCCTGAAACTCGTCGGCGGTCGGTTGCTGCCGGGTCCGACCGGCGCAGCCGCCTTCTATATGTATGAAGGGGCATCAGGCGAGCGGTTCACGATCTACTGCGCGAAGGCGAGCGCACCGGCAAGCGCGTTCCGCTACACGGCCGGCGAGCGCGCCGCCGCATTCTACTGGGCCGACGGCAAGGTTGCGTATGTGGTGAGCGGACCGGCCGACCGCGACAAGCTCGAGAAGGTAGCGAAAGCCGCCTACGAGCAGATGGAAAGGGACGACGCGAAGAGGTCGTAGGACGAAGCCACTTGCTGCCCGCGCGGGAATGAGCGGGTAAACCTGCTCACTCCAGGTCCCCGCGCGGGTCGTAGGGCTTCTTGTCGCGCCAAGACTTCATCATCTCCGTGAACGTGTCGTCGGTCTGTTCAGGCAGCATAATGCGTACAGTCGCGAGCAGGTCGCCGCTACCACCTTTTGCTTTTAGGCCTTTGCCCTTGAGCCGGAACGTGCGTCCGGAATTCGTGCCGGACGGAATTGCGAGCTCCACCGCGCCGTCAAGTGTGGGCACGCGCACCTTGGCGCCAAGTGCCGCCTCGTAGAGCGTAATCGGCAGATCGAGACGCAAGTCGTTGCCATCCGGCTTGAACAGGGGATGCGGCGCGACATTCACGGTTATGAGCGCATCGCCCGCCCGTCCGTTCGCGCTTGGCCAGCCTTGACCTTTCAACCGGATCTGCTGACCGCTCGCAATCCCCGCCGGAATCTTGACCTCGATGTCCTTCCCGGTCGGCAAATGGACGCGGGTCTTTGTCCCGTTGGCTGCATCATTGAGCGGAATAGTGAGCGAGGCATGCAGATCCTGCCCCGCGCCGGTCCCCGCACTGAAATCCTCGCCCTCGAACGGCGCGCCGGACCCATGCCGCGCACCGCCACGCGCGACACCGCCAAACATCCCACGCAGAAGTTCGTCGATCCCGCCACCACCGCCGCCGCCTGAGCGGCGGAAACCATCGGGACCGAAACTGAAACTCTCGAAATGCGCGCCGCCACCCGGATTGAAACCACCGCCCGGTCGCGCTCCAAAACCCTCGAAGCCCTGGAAGCGCGGCTTGCCTTCGGCGTCGATCTCGCCGCGGTCGAACGCCTTGCGCTTGTCGGCATCGCCGACAATCTCGTAGGCGGCGTTGAGTTCGGCAAAACGCGAAGCCGCCTTGGGGTCGTGCTTGTTGGCATCTGGATGCAATTTTTTCGCGAGCCCGCGATAGGCGCTCTTGATGTCGCCTTCGCTCGCACCCTTTGAAACCCCCAGAACGTCATAGGGGTCGCGCATCTGATCCAAACTCCCGTAAATTCCCCTGCCCGCGGGCCGAACGCCTGCGTTTCATCACATGAATGTGGGGTTCCACAAGCGCAGATGCAACGCGCGCCGCAGCAAGCGTGTAATTACGACCGCTTCCAGGGCTTGAACGAGCGAACTTGCCACTCACCCTGCTGCTGCTTGCAGGCTTCGCCCTGCACCCAGGATTGCGAGCTGCCGGAGACGAAGCTTGCGAGGAAATCGCGGCACGTCTGTCCGTCCTGCGTATAGGCTGAGGCGATCGGCGTGACCGTACCGCGCGTTCCGGTGCGCGGATTTTCCCACGGAATGCTTGAGTCCTTTTCGCCGCGGCTCAGCACGGTATTCGCAGCGGCGCGCGCATAGGCAAGATCGGCAGGCGGCGGCAGTTGCGCTTCCTCTTTCGCAGTCGGTGATACGACGGTGCCGGTGCGCTCTGATTTTTCACTGGAGGGAAAGAACGAATCCAACTGGCCGGACAGGCTGCATCCACCCAGGGGAATTACGAGTGCCGCGACCATGGCCACGTTCCGCCATAGGCGCGGCCACGCCCATCCACTATAAAGGCCACGGATTTGACGGGTCCTAGTCCCGGTCACGTGAAGCACCCCAGCAGATGTCCAACACCACACCGATTGAACACCCGAGTTGGTTAACGACTGGTGATTTCACCACGGCCGATGAGCCTTTGCGGCTGTTTGCCGCCTGGCTGACTGACGCAACGGCCTCAGAACCGCGTGACCCCACCGCAATGACCCTCGCTACCGTCGATGCTGACGGCCTTCCGAATGCCCGAATGGTCCTCCTGAAAGGCGCCGATGAGCGGGGATTCGTCTTCTATACCAATATGGACAGCCAAAAAGGGCAGGAGTTGGGTGCCCACCCGCAGGCGGCGCTGGTTTTTTACTGGAAATCCTCCAATCGCCAGGTTCGGGTGCGCGGCACCGTGGAACAGGTGAGCAATGCCGAGGCCGATGCCTATTTCGCCTCGCGCCCGAAACAGGCCCAGATCGGCGCCTGGGCGAGCAAGCAGTCAGCCCCGTTGGAGAGCCGGCTCGCCTTCGAGAAAGCGGTCGCGCTCTATGCCGCGAAATATGCCATCGGCACAGTGCCGCGTCCGCCCAACTGGTCGGGATATCGCATTGTGCCGCTGTCGATCGAGTTCTGGCAGGAGCGGCCGTTTCGCCTGCACGATCGCATCGCGTTTAGTCGCGACCAACCAGGCGCTGCGTGGAGCAAGACGCGGCTTTATCCGTAAGCTAGCATCGTTGAACGATCGCTACGCTAGAACGATTCCAGGAATGATATGGCGACCTCGCAGACGAACCAGCCACGCCGCACGCTGCTTCTGACCGGAGCAAGCCGCGGCATCGGCCACGCGACGGTCAAACGGTTTTCGGCCGCCGGCTGGCGCGTCATTACGTGCTCGCGTCATCCGTTCCCGGAAAACTGCCCGTGGGAAGCGGGGCCCGAGGACCACATCCAGGTCGATCTTGCCGACGAAGACAACACGAACGAGGCGATTGCAGAAATCAAACGGCGGCTCGACAACGAGGAGCTGCACGCGCTGGTCAATAACGCCGCGATCTCGCCCAAGGCCGACGGCGGCAAGCGCCTCTCAACGCTTAACACCAGCAACGACGACTGGCACCACGTATTCCAAGTGAATTTCTTTGCGCCGATCATGTTGGCGCGTGGGCTAATGGAAGAACTTAAAGCCACCAAGGGCTCGGTGGTGAACGTGACGTCGATTGCCGGCTCGCGCGTTCATCCGTTTGCCGGCGCCGCCTACTCAACGTCAAAAGCGGCGCTCGCGGCGCTCACGCGCGAGATGGCGAGCGACTTCGGACGGCTCGGCATCCGCGTCAATGCCATCGCGCCCGGCGAGATCGACACGGCGATCCTGTCTCCGGGCACGGAAAAGATCGTCGAGCAGATTCCGATGCAGCGGCTCGGCACCACTGACGAGATCGCCAAGATTATCTACGTGCTGTGCACCGACACGAGCTCCTATGTGAACGGCGCTGAGATTCACATCAACGGCGGCCAGCACGTGTGAGTGCCGCCCGCCACGCGCAGTTTCGTCAAAATGCGCGCGGTGGGTTTCCCAAACATTCACCGTTTAAGGCAAATTTGGAATGCCGACTGTAGGCTAGCTCACACAGCATGACGGCTCATTGCGCGCATTTTGCGCACCAGGCGGTGACATCGGTCATCGACACAAGGATGGAGCATCGTCATGAAGAAAATCATCGGCATCGCGATTGTTATCGCTGCGATGGCGTCGCCAGCAAACGCGCAATCCTTCGACCCGGACAATGGAACGGGAAATATCGTCGCTGCCGGGGCGCCGGCCAAACGTTTCGAGACAAGGACAGTCCCTGACTATCGCGGCGTCGGCGCCTACGCGATGTCCTCGCGCCGCAAGGCCGGTTTCGTCGGTGCGGGTTGGGGAGACGCGGATACCACAACCGGCGGCGGCAGCCCCGGCTACAATGAGATGCTGCGCAACTGGTAAGGCGCCATCGAAACCGAGAGGTGGACGTAAGCCCGCCTCTCAGGTCTGGGCTACAGCCACTTCCGCCATTTGAAATACAGATATGGAAGCGCGCCGGCGAGCACCATCACGAGCAGAGCAAAAGGATAGCCGCCGATCCATTCGAGCTCCGGCATGTGCTTAAAGTTCATGCCGTAGATCGAGGCGACCAGCGTGGGCGGCATCAGGACGACAGCCGCCACCGAGAAGAGCTTGATGATGTTGTTCTGCTGAATGTTGACCACGCCCAGCATGGCATCGAGCAGGAACGTGATCTTGTTGGTCAGGTATGTTGCGTGATCCGACAGCGAGCCGACGTCGCGCTGCATGGACTGCAACTGGGCCCGCGTGTCCTTCGGCCACTTCATATTGTCGGCCTCATTGGCGAGAAACAACAGTAGGCGCCCGATCGACACCAGGCTTTCACGCACTTTCGAGGTAAGGTCGCCTTTGCGGCCGAGCGCCTTGAGCACGTCGTTGTATGACGGCGGCTTGACCTCCTCCTCCGGCTCGAAAATCGAATGCGAGACCTGATCGACCTCGGAGCCGATGCGTTCAAGAATATCGGCGGAGCGGTCGATGACGGCATCGAGCAGATCCATCAGCACGCTTTCCCCGGACACTTTCGGGGGGCACGTGCGCGCGAGCTTGTGCTCGACGATGGCAAAGGGCCGTGGGTCGTCGTAGCGCACGGTCGCCAAACGATGGCTGGAGAGAATAAAGGTGACCGCCGTCGTTTTCGGTGTCGGCGTATCCGATTGACACATCAGCGTCGCTGTCATGTAGCGCGCGCCGTTTTCGACATAGAGGCGGCTGGAGACCTCAATCTCCTGCATCTCCTCGCGGGTCGGCACGGCGATGCCGAGCATCTGCTCGACCAGCTTGTCTTCCTGCACGGTCGGCGTGACCATGTCGATCCAGACCGCATTGTCAGGTGGTGGCGAGCCGGGCTCGACGACAATGCGCTCGAGTGTCGTGCCGTGCGGGACGTAGACCGAAAGCATGCAGCCACCATCTTGCGCGCGATTCGCTTTCGCGATCCCGCGGCGGTCGGATCATCTGTCATGACCTGATCGCGCGGATTTGCGCAAGATATAAATGCTTCTTCGGCGCAGCCGCTCTGGCGGCCGCGCACCAAGTGTCGTGGCGGGGTGACGAAAGAGCCGTCCGGCTAACTGGCGGCCGGGGCACGCGACATGTCAGTCGCGATCGTAAGGCTCGAGATGCGCTTCGGTCGTGTGGCGCTGTCCACCCTGGTGGCACACCGCCGCCGCAACGGCCGAAATCCCGATCTTGCCGTAACGGTTGTCGAGGTTTGTGTATTTGCGTCCGGAGTCTTGCTTCTGCTCCGTTGCCTTGGTCATTTCCATAATCCTGAACTCCAGTCCTTACCTTGCGTTTGTCCCCAAGCCCACAAGATGGTGCACGAGTGGGGCGGAATTGCGCGGCAAATCGTATGGTCTCGTGACATTTGCGGCGGTCCGGCCGCGCCCAGTATTATAGGCGCGGCCATGGTAAACCGTGCCTTAAGCTGTTGCGGTCAAAGTCGTTTTGTGTGTTTGGTCGCATTGGTGCACTGCGACATTCCTGCAACAGGTCCACAGGAAGGTGATCACAAACCCGCCAGAAACATAGCAACGGCGCGGTTTTTTCGGTTAATTGCGGCGTAGGCGCTATGACGCGGGCGCCCGAAATGGCGACCGGGAAAACGAGGAAGACGAAGACAATGGCGGTCAGAGGGTTGGCGGTCGTTCTGCTGGGCGGTCTGGTTCTCGGTGGATGCATGCAGTCCACAGTCGAGGTGGCTTCGGACGCGAACCTCACGCCACGCGACAGAAAGCTGCTGGCGGCTGCGCCTTATGAAAAGGCGACGATCCCTGAACCCTACAAGCGCCACATCGTGGCTTATCACCGCAAGGAAGCGCCGGGCACGATCCTCATCGATTCCGATGCGCGCTATCTCTATTACGTGCTGCCCGAAGGCAAGGCGATCCGTTACGGCGTCACCGTTGGCGAGGAAGCGCTGGCATTTTCGGGTGTGGCCAAGATCGGGCGCATGACGGAATGGCCGACCTGGACGCCAACGGAAGATATCAAGAAGCGCATGGACGTGCCGAGCTTCGTCGGCCCCGGCCCGCAAAATCCGATGGGCGCGCGGGCGCTGTATCTGTTCGAGGGCAACAAGGACACGCTCTATCGTATCCACGGCACTAACCAGCCGGAATATATCGGCCAGGCGATCTCCTCGGGTTGCATCCGCCTGACCAACGAGGACGTCATCGACCTCTACAAGCGCGTGAAGCAGGGAACGGTGGTCGTTGTGCTCGCTCCGAACCAGGGCGATTCACCGGCAAACCCGCGCGTGGCCTCGGTCAATCCGTTCCGCGGCAACTGAGCCGATCAAAACCGGTTTAAGCAACGGCGCCCATTTGGGCGCCGTTTTGCTTGGGGTCATCAGCTCTGCACGGGCGGAAATGCAGCCCAGTCCGAAATAGTACCGCTCGGCAAGGATTCGTTAACCACGAATCTGGCCTGATGGTGGCACTCGCCTACCGAATGTGTGTTGCCCGTCGCGTGACGATTGCGTTTGCGCAGATCGAGTCCGCGAAGGCTCCCGCTCGGGCCAATCACGACATCCAGGAGATGACACGATGAAACGCTTCATACTTGCCGCGGGTGCCTGCGCCTTGGCCTTCGCAACGGTCTTGCCGTCATTCGCGGCCGACATGCCACGTGGTCGATATGCCGAGCCTGCCCCCTCCTACTTCAGCTGGAGCGGATTTTATGTCGGACTCAACGGCGGATACGGTTGGGCCACATCTGACTGGAGCAGCGGTGTAACGGCGGGCTCAACTGATCCGGCTGGTGGGCTGTTCGGCGGCACCGTCGGTTTCAACCTGCAAAACTGGGGGTTCGTCTTCGGTCTTGAAGGCGACCTTGCTGGCAACTGGATGCGCAACAATACCAGTTCGGGAACGGGGATTTGCGCGGTGCCAGGCTGCCAAGTGCAGACCAGCTGGTTCGGCACTGCGCGCGGACGCGTGGGCTACGCGTTCGACCGCGCGTTGTTCTATGTGACCGCGGGCGGCGCGTTCGGCGACGTTCAGATGAGCGCCGGCGCCGGGACCGCGACGGTCGAGCGGGCGGGCTGGACCGCCGGTGTGGGACTTGAATACGGAATTCTCGGTCCCTGGTCGGCGAAGATCGAATATCTTTATGCCGATCTCGGCAATGCAACGTGCGGTGCGGCCACCTGCGGCGTCGACACAAGCGTGAGCTTCAAGACCAGCATCGTGCGGCTTGGTGTGAACTACCGCTTCTGGTAGCGCGAGACCGATCAGACACCCAAAGGATCGGCACGGTCTCCGGCGGCACGCCTGACCTTATCGAGCGACCGGCACCGCCGGACGCGGCGGCGGCAGCGGAACCTGCGCGGCAACTTCCGTTTTGGCGCGATCGCGCACGTCCCATTGGCACATCCGATAGCCCTGTGTTCTCTCGATTAAATCCAGATGGATGTGCGATTCATGCTGCGCATCCGCGCCAGGGCCGAGCACCGTTGTGAAGCGATGGCAGGCGCTGTCGCGGATCTCGTCGCGGAATTCCTTCGGAACCGAAATGTCGGTCAGTCCAATCGAGCGGCCGTCCGCCAATATAAATGAACGCACATCGACGGCGTTGCCTTTGCCGTGCTCGCTCAGCTTCGCACCGGCAACACGGTTGCGACCGCGACACTCAAAGTCGTCAAAGGTCTCGACCGTACGCAGTGGCGCGCCGAGCTTGTCGACGCGTGGCGCCGCTTCATCGCGCAGCCAGGCAGCGACGGATTCGGCAAACTCGCAGCGTAGCACCGGCGTCGGCTTGATTTCGATGCGCGTACCATCAGCGCGCAATACCGCCGCAAGCCGCAGCATGTCCCTGCCGCCGCAAGCATCCGGTCCGATCAGGCGCGGCAACGGCTCGGCGATAGCGATTGCCAGAATGCGCTTGTCGCACTCCGTCGGTTCGCTGGTGACGCCTGCCGAGTCGAAATTGGGGCCGGCGGCCTCGCGGAAGGACTGCGGCTCGATCCAGATTGGCGGACGCGGGCGTGGCAACGGCACTACCTCGGCGACGGCGATGCCACCGCCGGCACCGGCCAGCCACAGGAGCGCAAACCAAAGCCGCATACGATGGATGTCCGCCGCGATTGAGGCATTCTACGGGACCAAGGCGCAACCGGAAATGCCAATCGGCCGTATCTCATTCACGAAACCGTTGCACCGGCCATTCCGGTAGCTAACCTTAGGCCCGGCTGGCGAGGGGCGCCGGCCCAAAAGACGAATAACCAGGAGGGGAATGCCATGCACGGCCTGATGCAGAATTGGCCATTGCTATGCCATCGCATCATCGACCATGCCGCCACGTTCCACGGCGAGCGCAAGGTCATCTCGCGCTCGGTGGAAGGCCCGATCCACACCACCACTTATGCGGAGGTTCGAGCCCGCGCCTTGAAGGTTGCACAGCGGCTCGAAAAGGACAGCGTCAAGCTCGGCGACCGGGTGGCCACGCTCGCATGGAACACCTGGCGCCATCTGGAGACCTGGTACGGCATCCTCGGCATCGGCGCCATCTATCACACCGTCAATCCGCGCCTGTTTCCTGAACAGATCGCGTGGATCATCAACCACGCCGGCGACCGCGTGATGATGACCGACCTCACCTTCGTGCCGCTGCTGGAGAAGATCGCCGACAAGTTGCCGAGCATCGAGCGTTACGTTGTCCTCACCGACGCGGCGCATATGCCGAATACAACGTTGAAGAATGCAGTCGCATACGAAGACTGGATCGGCGAAGTCGACGGCAATTTTACGTGGAAAAGCTTCGACGAAAATACTGCGGCCGGCATGTGCTACACGTCCGGCACGACTGGGCACCCGAAGGGCGTGCTCTATTCGCACCGCTCGAACGTGCTGCATGCTTTCATGGCGTCGATGCCGGACTGCAAGGGACTTGCCTCGCGCGATGTCGTGTTGCCGGTTGTCCCGCTGTTCCATGCCAACGGCTGGTCACTTGCATTCTCCACGCCGATGGTCGGCGCTTCGCTGGTGATGCCGGGTCCGAAGCTCGATGGCGCCTCGATCTACGAGCTGCTCAACACCTACAAAGTTACCTTCACCGCCGCAGTGCCGACCGTATGGCTCATGCTGTTACAGGATCTGGAGAAGACCGGCGGCAAGCTGCCTTATCTCAAGCGCGTGGTCATTGGCGGCTCGGCCTGCCCGCGCGCGATGACCCAGACCTTCCAGGACAAATACGGCGTCGAGGTCGTGCATGCCTGGGGCATGACGGAAATGAGCCCGCTCGGCTCACTCTGCACGATGAAGCCGGAATACGCCGAACTTGCGGGCGAAGCGAAGCTCGACATTGAAATGAAGCAGGGGCATCCGCCGTTCGGCGTCGAGATGAAGATCACCGACGACAACGGCAAAGACCTGCCGTGGGACGGGAAGACCTTCGGCCGGCTGAAAGTGCGCGGACCGGCGGTCGCGCAAAGCTATTACAAGGCCGATGGCGACACTGTGTTCGAGAAAGACGGTTGGTTCGACACCGGCGACGTCGCGACCATGGACCGCTACGGTTACATGCAGATCACCGATCGCGCCAAGGATGTGATCAAGTCGGGCGGTGAATGGATTTCGTCGATCGATCTCGAAAACCTCGCAGTCGGCCACCCGAAAGTAGCGGAAGCCGCGGTGATCGGCGTTTCACATCCGAAATGGGACGAGCGGCCGTTGCTCGTGATCGTGCTCAAAAAGGGCGAGACCGCCACCAAGGAAGAGATCCTCGGCTTCATGCAGGGCAAGACCGCGAAGTGGTGGATTCCGGACGACGTGGTCTTCGTCGAAGAGATTCCGCACACAGCAACCGGCAAGATACAGAAACTCGTGCTTCGGCAGCAATTCAAGGACTACCGTCTGCCGACCGCTCAGGCCGCAGAATAGGCGCGTTCAAATCCATACAATTTGAATTTATTTTTTAAGGCCTCCGAAGCAACCACTCGCCTAGAAGTTGAAAATCCAGTGGGAGGCCGGCAGCGTATGGCGCTGCGTTCCGCTTATTCTCCGACGCTCAACGGCGACCCCACAGTTTTGCTGTGGGGTGACGCTGCCGGATTGAATGCGCTTAGCGATTTTCTGCGCAAAATGCTGATCGCTTGCGGCGCGGTGACGCTTGGCGATTTTTGCGAGCCCGCTGACGGCAGGACCATAACGGTCAAAATGCGGGCAAACCGCCGTGACACGGGGATGCGGCTCAGTCACGAAGACCTTGAGTGGACCTTGCGCCCCCAAGTGGCGGACGATTTCGCCGAGCTGGTGGGCGCTCTCGCCGCGTCGGGGAAATCCGGCCACCAGTACCTTACCTGCGGTGTCACGGACGAGATCACGGTGATGGTCTCGCACGGCGAATACCCGGAAAACCTGCGACTTTAGCCCTATCCGCAGCGTCCTGCGGCTTGCCGGCTATGTCACAATCGCCTATCTATAATGTCAATAATGACATCTGGTTTATGGACGCCAAACGAACGATTTTTGCTCCGTACGCACAAAACGGAGCGAGCAACAATGAAACGCTATGTGATCGAACGCGACATACCCGGCATCGGGGGCATGAACGGCGCGCAATACAAGGACGCGGCAAAAACTTCCAATAGCGCGCTGGCCAAGCTCGCCGGCAAGTGCCAGTGGGAGCATTCCTACGTCGTCGACAACAAGACCTTCTGCATTTACCTCGCCGAGAGCGAAGCCGCAGTGAAGGAGCACGCCAAGCTCAGCGGTTTTCCGGCGACGAAAATCACCGAGGTTCGCACCGTTCTTGACCCAATGACGGAGGTGGCCTGATCGACGGGTGCCGCCCTCCCGTTCTCGGCGAAGGGCGGCACTTTCGGATTGCGAGGCAGGAGACTTGCGCCTTGGTACAAATTAGTAGAGCGGACGCCGGACGGTTTTGCTGGCTCGACCTCGCTGCGACCGACGCCGACAATGCGAAGATGTTTTATCGCAATCTGTTCGGCTGGACCTCGCACGAGCAGCTGGCGAATGGTGGCAGCTTCACGCGGCTGCGCCTGTCCGATCACGACATCGGCTCCGTCTATCAGCTCAAAGAGGCCCTTCTCGATAACGGGATGACGTCGCATTGGACACCCTACGTGCACGTGAACAACATTGAGCAAGCGGCCGGGCGAGCGACGCAGTTTGGCGGTACGGTCATAGTCGATCCGTTCCTAGTGTCAGGGATCGCGCGCATCGCACTGATCCTGGATTCGGTGGGCGCCGTTGTCGGTCTCTGGGAGCCAATCGCAACCGAAACAAAGGCAAGCGGGCATGGCTAAGAAACCTGCGACGACGCGACACACGCCGAAATCACGGCCCACGGATCGCTTGCTCGACGTGACCGTCGTCGTTCTCGAGCACGGCTATGCGTCCACGGCTATTGCTCCGATTGAAATCTTCCATTCCGCCGGCGTGGTCTGGAATTGGCTGCATGGCGAAACGGAGAGGCCGCGATTTCGCGTACGGACCGCATCGGTCGATGGACGCAAGGTCAGCGCCGCCGGCTCGCTCGCGCTGATTCCGGATTACGCCATCAAAGAGATTAAGCATACCGACATCATCCTCATCGCCGCGCCTGGTTGGGACGAGCTCGACCGCATCGCCAGAGATACGCCGCTTGTGCCCTGGCTGCGCAAGTGGCACGCGCGTGGCGCATTTATCGCTGGAGCCTGCACGGGCGTTGCCTATCTTGCCGAAGCCGGCCTTCTGGACGGCCATCAGGCCACAACGCATTGGGGTGTCGCGGATATCTACCGCAAGCGCTACCCAAAGGTCCGTTGGCGCGCCGAGCAATTCGTCACTGAAGACGGCCGCATTTTCTGCAGCGGTGGTGTCTACGCATCGATCGATTTAAGCCTCTATCTGGTTGAGAAATTCTGCGGCCACGAGATTGCGTTGAAGGTCGCCAAATCGCTGCTGTTAAGCATGCCGCGCGGCCGCCAATCGGGATATTCGATGGTCCAGCTCTCGCGGCCTCATTCCGACGAAAAAATCCGCCAGACGGAAGAATATCTGCAGCAGCATTTCGACAGCGATATCTCGATCGACCATCTCGCCGAGCGAGCCGGAATGGGCCCGCGCAATTTCATTCGCCGTTTCAAGGCCGCAACCGGCCGCGTGCCTGGCGGCTATATTCAGACGCTGCGCGTCTCGGCTGCCAAGGAATTGCTCGAAACCGGCATCTCTTCGATCCAGGCCGTCTGCGCGAAGATCGGCTACGAGGACATTGGGTTTTTTCGCAATTTGTTCAAACGCCACACCGGAATGACGCCGGGTGAGTATCGCGAACGGTTCTCGCAAATGAGTTTCGATCGCGGTGAGTTGGTGGGCGGACGACTGAACGCCTGACGCGCCTTCGCATTGCAGACGTGCGCCGTTGGCCGTCCCGAACTTCACATGGATTTTAACGCGGCGTGGCTAGAAACGACGCGGATTTCAGAGCGAGCGCGCGTACAACAACGCAAAACAAGCACCTGCGCGCAGTTAATAGGACGTTTTTTATTATAAGTTGAAGCAATGTCCCTCCAATCGCTTAACAAGCGACTGCGTAGGGTCCGCTGTCCGATGGAGCAGTTTCTTGCTCGGGGCTGCAGCAGACCTGGGACGCAATGGTACAAATTGTAATTCTCGACGACCGAGAAACTAACCGGAAGATCTTCTCGAAACTCGCCGGCTCGATCGAGCCTGGCGTGGCCGTTCACAGCTTTGGCAATCCGGTCGAACTCCTTGCCTGGCTTGAAGATAATACGCCTGACCTGGTCGTCACCGATTTCAAAATGCCGTCGATGGATGGCGCAGAATTCATCTGGCGCCTGCGCGCGCTACCGCACTGTGGCGAGATTCCGGTCATCGTGATCACCGTCTACGAGGAGCGCGAATTCAGGTTGCGCGCGCTCGAGGCCGGCGCGACCGACTTCCTTAACAGCCCGGTCGATCACCAGGAGTTCGTGACCCGCGCGCGCAATCTCCTGAAGTTGCGCAAGCAACAGATTCAACTCGCCGCGCGCGCCGAAAACCTTGCGCAGGAGCTCAAGGATTCCGAGCGCTCGCGCGAGGAAGCGCTGCGTGATTCGAGCGAACGGCTGGCGCAGGTCATCGACACCGTTCCGGCCATGATCAGCGCGACCGACAGCCAAGGGCACGTCCTGTTCATAAACGCCTACCTGGCTTCGCTTGCCGGCATCGGTCCGACCGAGGCGGTCGGTTTCGATATGCGTCCTGTTTTCGGCGAGGATCATGCCGCGCGCAGCAAGACCCTCGACCGCAAGGTCATCAGCACACAAGCCGCGCTGCCCAGCTTCGAAGAGGACATCATTGACTGCAACGGCATTAAGCGCGTCTTCCTCACCACAAAAACGCCGTTGCGCGACTGCTCAAACGCCGTGGTCGGTGTGCTCACCTCCTCGCTCGACATCACGGATCGCAAACGGGCGGAGAACCACCTCTTCTACATGGCGCACCACGACGTCCTGACAAACCTGGCGAACCGTGCGCTGTTGTCCGACCGCTTGCGCCGTGAAATCGCCCGCACGCGCCGCGGCGACAGCCCCTTTGCGCTCCACCTCATCGATCTCGACGGCTTCAAGGACATCAACGACGGTCTCGGTCACCAGGTCGGCGACCAGTTCCTCGTCGAGGTCGCCAACCGGTTGCGCTCGGTCGTGCGCGACATCGACACGGTCGCCCGCCTTGGCGGCGACGAATTTGCAGTCCTGCAGACGCGCGTCACGCGCAACGAAGACGCCGTCGACATGGCCAACCGCATTCTGGACGCGGTCAATAAGCCCTGGGCGCATGCCGGCGAGCAGGTCACGCTCAGCGCCAGCATCGGCATCACCGTGCATCCGACCGACGGCACCGATGTGCAGGAGCTTCTGCGCAACAGCGACCTGGCGATGTACCGGGCAAAGCACGACGGCGGCAAGGTCTTCCGCTTCTACGCTTCCGACATGGACCGGCGGGCGCGCGCGAGCCTGATCCTCGATACCGATCTGCGCACTGCGATCGATAGGAACCAGTTCGTCCTGCACTACCAGCCGCAAATCGCGCTGCGGACCGGGCGCGTCACCGGCGCGGAGGCGCTCTTGCGCTGGCAGCGCCCGGGGCACGGTCTCATCGGCCCGAGCGAATTCCTGGCGCGTGCGGAAGAAAACGGCCTCATCATTCCGATCAATGAATGGGCGATGCGCGAGGCCTGCCGGCAGGCAAAACTCTGGCAGCAGCGCGGCCACCCGCCGACCCGCGTCGGCGTCAACCTGTCCTCAATCCAGTTCTTCAAGCAGAACGTGCCGCTGCTGGTGACAAAGATCCTGGCCGAGACCGGTCTCGATCCGTGGCTGCTCGACCTCGAGCTCACGGAAAGCATCGTGATGCACAATACCGAAGCCGTGTCCAAGGACCTCCAGCAGCTGCGCGAACTCGGCGTCGGCATCTCCATTGACGACTTCGGCACTCGCTATTCGACGCTCGCCTACGTCAAGCACTTCCCGGTCGACCGGCTGAAAATCGACCAGTGCTTCGTGCGCGACATCGCGACTAACCCGAGCGACGCCGCGATCGTGCGCGCCATCGTGAGCCTCGGGCACAGCCTGGACCTCGAGATCGTCGCCGAGGGCGTCGAGACGGTGCAGCAAGCAACGATGCTGCGTGCGGAAGGCTGCGACGAGGTTCAGGGCTTTTATTTCGGTGGACCGATGAGCGCCGAAGATTTGATCGCTTTCGTCCAGGAAAATCGCGCACGGGCACGCAGCGCTTGAGGCTGACGATGAACATGGGCTTCCTCAAAAAAGCCTTTGTGCCCGGGATGCCCGGTCTGCGCATTCGCAGCCGCCTTTCGTGGATCACAAGCCGGCTGCGCAACCGCCCCGATTCCGAACACGAGCTGACGGTCAATCGCCTCGCGCTTAGCGGCACGGCTTTTATGTATCTGATCATTGCGGCGACGTTCGGCCGGGCCGACGCCGCACAGATGCTGCGCGAGCAGTGGCTGTATTTCGCGCTTTACGAGATCGTTTCAATTTCCCTTTTTGTCCATCTTCTCTATCACCCGGGAATCTCCGTCGGCCGCCGCCTGATCGGCATGGTCTCGGACCTCGGCCTTTTCTCCTACGGCATGTATGTCGGTGGCGAGGCCTTTGCGCCGCTCTACCCGATTTACCTGTGGACCATCTTCGGAAACGGGTTCCGCTTCGGCGTGCCATATCTGTTCGCCGCCACCGCGACCAGCGTTGTTGGCTTCGGCATCGCCATCGTCAGCGCGCCGTTCTGGCATGAGCACCGTGGGCTGGCCGCCGGCTTGATGGCCGGCCTGATCCTGTTGCCGCTTTATGTCTCGACCCTGATCCGCAAGCTCTCGCAAGCCAAGCGTCAGGCGGAGGAAGCAAACCGCGCCAAGAGCGCCTTCCTCGCAAGCATCAGCCATGAGTTCCGCACCCCGCTAAACGCCATCATCGGTCTGAGTGACCTCTTGGGCAAAACCAAGCTCGATTCAGAGCAAGGGGAGATGTCAGAGACGATCGGGAAGTCCGGCCACCAGCTGTTGGCGCTGATCAACTCGATTCTCGACTTCTCACGTGCCGAGTCCGGCCGCATCGCGGTCAAGCCGACCGACTTCGATGTCGTCTCCATGCTCAGCGAAATCCGCAGCATGCTTGCGCTGGAAGCGCAGCGCAAAAATGTTGGGCTCACGTTTCATTGCACGGCGCGGACGCCGCAGCTTCTCGTCGGCGATAAGAACCACCTCGAGGAGGTGCTCACAAATCTTGCCGGCAATGCAGTCAAGTTCACCGAGCGCGGCTATGTGAACATTGCGGTCGATGCCGTCGCATGGAGTGCCGACACCGTGCGGCTGCGTTTCGAGGTCACGGACACCGGCATCGGCATCAGTCCCGACGCCTTGAGCCGTATCTTCGATCGCTTCACCCAAGCCGATGAGACGATCATCGACCGGTTTGGCGGCACGGGCCTCGGCCTTGCCATCGCCAAACAGCTCGTCGAGTTGCAGGGCGGCACGATTGGCGTCGAAAGCGCCCCCGAAAAAGGCAGCACGTTCTGGTTCGAAATTGATCTCAAGACCCAAACGCAGGACCAGACGCAGTTCCATACGGCACCGACACCGATCGTGCTGGTCGGTGGAGATGAAAATCTCCGCAAGGCCGTGAGCGGCTGCGTACCGATTGCCAAGGCGGTCGCCGACATGGACGAGGCCGCCGCTGCGCTTGCCTCGCTGCGCGCCGATGGTGTGCGCCGGCCGATCGCCATCGTTCACTCGCAGGCCTGTGCGACCGCGGACGAGGCGACGTTCCGGCGCATTGCGGGTGACAACCTCGGGTGTGCGCCCGCGCTGATCCTGGTGACGGATGAGCGGGCCGAAGGGTTGCCGGCGCCTGTTATGCGTAGTCGCTTCGTCACCACACTTGTCGAACCGGCCGATCCGGCAAAACTCGCCGCAGCCTTGCACATTGCGCGCGGCAACATGGCCAGTGGCCGGCCCGAAGAATCCCGCAGCATGGAAATCGTTCCCGCCGAGCGCCCGCTCTCGATTCTGGTCGCTGAAGACAAGCGAACGAATCAGATCGTGATCGCCAAGATCCTCGATCGCGCCGGCCACCGTGTCACGCTCGTCGACAACGGCGAAGCGGCGCTCGACATGCTGGAGATGCAGGAATTTGACCTGGTATTGATGGACGTCAACATGCCGGTGATGAACGGCATCGAGGCGACCAAGCTTTATCGTTTCACCGCGCTCGGCAGGCCGCACGTGCCGGTCGTGGCGCTTACGGCGGACGCAACCGAAGAAGTCGCACGCCGCTGCGAGGAGGCGGGCATGGATGCCTGCATCACCAAGCCAATCGAACCCAATCGCCTGCTCGAGGTCATCGCAACGCTTGTGCCCGACGAAGGCAAGCCCGTGCAAGAAGCGCTAAGCAGCGCCGAGATCGCCAGCTATCCGACGGAGCGACGCCTGCGCGCGGCCGCGTCTTCGGCCGTCGATGCACAGACACTCGATGCACTCGAGCAGCTTGGCGGCAGGGAATTCGTCGACGAATTGGCGTCGCAATTTGTCCAGGATGGCGGCGAAATTCTCGACATCCTGGCCGAAGCCGCCACCTCAGGGGACCTTAAGGTTTTCCGCGAGCAGTTGCACGCTCTGCGCAGCGCCGCAGCAAACATCGGCGCACGCGGCATTTACGAAATGTGCCTGGGATGGCGCCACATCGCGCCCGAGGACTTCGCGGTTCGCGGCGAAACTCACCTTAGGAAGCTGAGCGAGGAATTCGAGCGCGTGCGCATGGCATTGCGCGGACGGCTCTCGGGTCGCACCGAAGCCGCCTGACGAATAGCCGCTAGTCTAGGAATTGACTCGTTGCACGCGGCGCAGTTGCGCGCTCGCAAGCCGCTCCATGTTGCGCAGGTCCGTCTCCTGCAGCTTCATCGCGTGCTCAGCCCAGATGTCGGTCACATCGCGCAATTCATCGAGCGACAGTGGATTGACGCGCATGCCTACCTCGCGCACGCGACGGTGCACGGCGTGGTGGCGGCGATTGTGCAAAATATAGTCCCGGACAGCTTCTTCGCCGCGCCCATCCTCGGCGAGGATATCGATCAGCCCCAGCTCATAAAGCTCCGGCGCGCTGAAAACGCGGCCGCTGAGGATCATCTTATGGGCGCGCGTCACGTCCAGTTTGCGCGATAGAAAGCTGAAGGCACCCATGCCGGGAAACAGATTGAACAGGATTTCCGGCAGCCCGAACTTCGCCCGCTTTTCCGCAACCAGCACGTTAAATGATAGCGCGCCTTCGAATCCGCCGCCCAGCGCGTCGCCCTGCGCAAGCGCGATGGTGATCACTGGCAGATGGAATCCCATCGTCATGTGATAGGCAACATCGACACAGTCGTGCGCATAGCTGCGCAGCGCGTCGACATCGCGCGCGCGGATGCTCTTGATAAAGAAATTGAGATCGCCGCCGAGATTGTACATCCCTGGAATGCGCGATCCGCCGACAAAATATTTCACCGGCGCGGCTTCGCCCGGGCGCAAGCCGGCGAACAGACGCTGTAGCAGCCGCCGCATCGAGATTAGGTCGTGCAGCAGTGTCGGCGTGAAGCTGGGCGGCCCGTTTGGCCGCATGTAGCACCAGATTGCTTCTTCTTGGGCACTGACCGTCAGATCGAGTTCGTTGAACTTTGCGCCGGCCAGTTCGGCGCTGAAGTCGACGCGGCCACGCGCGACTGCACCCTGCTCGCGTGCGGGCAAAAGATTATTGTTGGACCAAAGCTCCAGCTGCGTCGGAGTCTTCGGATCCGTCGCCTGAGCCAGGCGGCCCAAAGGCGTAACGTTCCTTGGTATAGCCTGGCGCAAACTATTTCCCGGTTTCATTGACCAGTCTGTCCCATCCAGACAGTGTTTCTGCCCCGCTAAGCCAGATATTAATCAATTGTTAACCTTCGCGGTATGGTTGTCCCGCAGAATGGTTAATCACGACTGTGATGGCCGTCACAAAATCTGCCATTTGTTGCCAGCCATGCCCAAACACCGCAGTGCCTCGCCCGCAATGCACGCGAGACCGGTATTTTCTAAAAGACCCCGAAAAGTCCACAGCCACGCACAGATATCCGGTGCACAGTATGAAATCTGTCCCGACGGCAGCGACATTGCGCGGTCTCGCGCCAGCCATTATCCCTGCTGATTGATGGGCCTTGATGCGGGCGGGACCGCCACGGGCGGTGGCGTACGATTCCTGGGGCAGCGCCGATCTTATTGGCGGCTGCTCATCCGGGGCGCGGCGCTACTGATGCTCACGCTCGGCATATATCGCTTCTGGCTGGTCACCGATGTGCGACGTTTCCTCTGGTCGAACACGGAAATTGCCGGCGAGCCGCTCGAATATTCCGGCACGCCGCTCGAGCTCCTGCTCGGCTTCCTCATCGCGATTGCGATCCTGATTCCGGTATATGCCGGAATTTTCCTCGCTGCGCTCGACCTTGGCACGATCGGCAAATTGTCGGGCGCGACCGGCTTTGCAGCGCTCGGAATTATCGGCCAATACGCGATCTACCGCGCGCGGCGCTATCGGCTGACGCGCACGATCTTTCGCGGCCTGCGCTTTCATCAGGAAGGCTCGGCGTGGGCGTTCGCGTTCCGCGCGGTGGCGTGGTGGGCTGTCACCGCCCTTACGTTGGGCCTCGCCTACCCGTTCCAGGTCGCGAGCCTCGAACGATACAAAATGCGCCACACTTACTATGGAGACCTCGCGGGACGCTTTGATGCATCCGCTTTGCGGCTGCTGCTGCGCGGCTTCCTGATGTGGATTCTCGTGATTGGCCCTCTCGCCTTCGCCGTCGTTGTCTTCGCGAGCACTATCGACTGGGTTGCGCTTGTCGACGTGCTGACACAAGGCGGCGACGACATGATGAGCAAGATTGAGGGCAGCAATCCCAACCTCGGAGGCGCCATCGTTTTTGGCATGTTGATGAGCGGTATCAGCATGACCATAGCCGCTTTGCTTTATCCGGCATTCCAGGCCGTCGTTTTGCGCTGGTGGTCGTCCGGGCTGCGCTTTGGCACGATTGAAGTGCAGTCGCATCTGCGCATGCGCAACGTATACGGCGCCTATGCCCGCTTCGTCGGGTACGCAATCCTGTTCAGCATGGCGATGGGTATCGTTGCGGCGATCGTGCTTGGCGTGATTGGGGCTGGGACCAGCATCGGGAAAGTGGGCACGGCCGGCGAAATCACGGCGACGCTTGCGGCATTGATCGGCTACGTGATCGCCGCGCTAGGCTATTCGACCATCTATCGCGCTACAGTATTATTGTCCCTGTGGCAGCTGGGCATGGAATCGCTGCAATTGTCCGGTCTTTCGGGGCTCGAGAGGGTAAAGGCCACGGGGCGACCGAGCTCGGCGATCGGGGAAGGCCTCGCCGATGCGCTCAATGTGGGTGGGTATTGATGAACGTTCCCATGGCATCCGGTGCCGGCGTTTATTTCGACGGCATTACCAGCACTCGGCATGACGTGCTCGTCGTTCTCAAGCCGGCCGGCCTTCAGATCTCCGGCCATGACGGCCACCCGCTCAACGAATGGCCCTATGACGAACTGGAGGAACTGTCTGCGCCGGATAGCCTTCTGCGCCTTGGACGCCTTAACAGTGCGGTTCTGGAACGGCTGGAAATTTCCGATAAGACCTTTGCCGCCGAAATCGACGCGCGCGCTGCCCTGGTTGACCGCACCGGCACACTGCAGCGCCGCCAGCGCCTGAGCGTCATCGCCTGGAGTATCGGCGCGACCGCATCTCTGCTTCTGGTCGCCTGGTTCGGCGTGCCCGCCATTGCCGAGCGACTGACGCCGCTCTTACCGGCGGCGGTCGAGCGCAGGTTGGGCAGCGCCGTCGACATCCAGGTTCGCGGCATGCTCGACCCGCGCCACTCGGGCGCGTCCTTCGATTGCGGCAAGACCGCAACGGAAGTGCCCGGGCGTGCAGCGCTTGAAAAGATCATACGCCGGCTTGAGGTGGCCGCCGCTTTGCCGTTCGCCCTGCGTGCCGAGGTGGTGCGGCGTGACGAAGCCAACGCCATCGCGTTGCCGGGCGGACAGGTCTATGTTTTCCGAGGGCTGATCGACAAAGCCGGCAACGCAGACGAGGTCGCCGGAGTGATCGCGCACGAAATCGGCCATGTCGTTCATCGGGACGGAACCAAGGCGATGCTGCAGGGGGCCGGCCTGTCTTTCTTGTTCGGCATGCTGCTCGGCGACTTCGTCGGCGGGGGCGCCGTCGTGATTGCGGCGAAAACCATATTGCAATCGAGCTATACGCGCGAGGCCGAAACGGCCGCCGATACCTATGGCGCCGGTCTCATGAACAAGGCAGGAGGCGATGCACGCGCGCTTGCGGTGATCCTCGACAAGATTGGCGGCGCCACCGAGCCCGGCATGAAAATCCTGTTGGACCATCCGGAAACCAAGGCGCGCGTCGCGGCAATCAATAGACTGGCCACCACCCAGGCGCCTTCCGCCTTTCTGGATCCGGCAGAATGGTCGGCGCTCAAGCAAATCTGCGGGTCATAACGCATGTCGCGCCGTTCCTTGCATGAGCTGCCGATGTCGAAGACCGCCGCCTGGGCGGCGCGGATCGCCTTTTTCGCGCTGGCGGTGGCGGCGCTGTCGATCATCATCGTGCGCTCGCAGCTCCTGGAAATCGTGCCGGCGCTCGCGACGTTCGGGGCCGCGCTGGTTCTCGCCGGCATTGCGATCCTATGCGCCTTCGGCGCCTTCGTCGTGATCTGGCGGCAGGGCTATGCCGGCCTCGGGCGGGCGTTGCTCGCTTTGTTTATCGGTATCGCTCTGCTCGCCTATCCTGCCTATCTCGGCACGCGCGCGATGAGGCTTCCGGCGATTTCCGACATCAGCACCGACACTTCTAATCCGCCGCGCTTCGATGCACTGGCGCGCCAGCGCCCGCGCGACCGCATCAGCTATCCCGGAGCCGCGACTGCTCTACTGCAGCGCGCAGGCTATCCCGATATTGCGCCGCTCGATCTCGAAGTGCCGTCGCGAGTGGCCTATGACGCCGCGCTCGCGCTCGTAACCAAGCGCAAGTGGGCGATCAGTGATTCACGCGCCCCTACGCTTGCGCGTCGCGACGGCGTGATCGAAGCAACCGCGCGCAGCCCGATCATGGGATTCCGCGACGACGTCGTTATCCGTGTAGCGCCGATGGGCCAGGGCACGCGGGTCGACGTGCGCTCGGCCTCGCGCGTCGGCACGCACGACCTGGGCGGCAATGCCTCGCGTATTCGCAGCCTGCTCGAGGACATCGACGACGTCGTGAGCTCGGCGCCGGAACCGCGCCAGCCGCCACAGGCGAAGACGCCTCCTTCGCAGAAGGGCCGCCAGCCCGACAAGCGTCAGCCGGCCAAACGATAGACGCCGTCAATCGCCGGCTGGCCATCGGTCGCGACGATGCCGCGCGCGACCAGATCCTCCAGATGCGCAAGTACGGAGAGGCCGGCGGCGCCGGTCAGGCGCGGGTCGATGCCGATATAAATCGCGCGCACAATAGTGGGGATATCGGTCGCGCCTTTTGATAAGCGGTGCAGGATCGAATCTTCACGCGCCTTGCGGTGCAGGATGTAGTAATTGACGAAGCGCGGCGCATCGGTGATTGCAGGACCGTGGCCCGGGAAATAGACCGTCTCCTTGCGCTGTGCGAGCTTGTGCAGCGAGGCCATGTAGTCGCTCATGGCGCCGTCCGGCGGCGCGACGATCGAGGTCGCCCAGGCCATCACGTGATCGCCGGCAAACAATAAGTTCTTCTCCTTGACCGCATAAGCCATGTGATTGGCGGTATGGCCCGGCGTCGCCACGGCCTCAACGGTCCAGCCGTCGCCGCTGACGTGCTCACCATCCTTGAGCGCAACGTCCGGACGGAAATCGCGGTCGGCACTGGCATCGAGCGGATTGAGCTCGCCGATATGCAGGGGCCGCGCCGCACGATGTGGACCCTCGGCACAGACGGTCGCACCCGTAGCCGCCTTGATGGCTGGCACGGCCGGCGAATGATCCCGATGGGTGTGGGTGACGAAAATATGCGTCACCGCCTCGCCGCGCACGGCGTCGAGCAGCGCACCGACATGCGCCGGATCATCGGGACCCGGATCGACGATCGCGACTTTCCCGCGGCCGAGGATATAGCTCACGGTTCCCTTGAAGGTGAATGGACCCGGGTTGTTGGCCATGACTCGCCGCACGCCCGGCACCGGCTCGTCCACCGCGTCCGGCGCAAGCGTGAGATTCTTGTCAAATGGAATGTCGTCGTTCATTCAGCGCCAGGCAAAGGCTCAGTGAATTTCCGGCTCGGGAACCGCACCAAGCGGCGCAAGAAAATCGAAATCGCAGCCTTCGTCGGCTTGCCCGATGTGCTCCGAATAAAGCGCGCCATAGCCGCGCGGATAGCGCGGCGCAGGCTGTGTCCAGCCGGCACGGCGACGGGCGATTTCTTCGTCCGGCACGTGGAGATGAATGCGGCGCGCCGGCACGTCTACCTCGATCTCGTCGCCTGTTTTCACGAAAGCAAGCGGGCCGCCGACGAAACTCTCGGGTGCCACGTGTAGAATACAGGCGCCGTAGCTGGTGCCGCTCATGCGCGCATCGGAAATCCGCAACATGTCGCGCACGCCCTGCTTCACCAGCTTTTTCGGGATCGGCAACATGCCCCACTCCGGCATGCCCGGCCCGCCCTTCGGCCCGCCATTCTTGAGCACGAGAATGTGGTCGGGCGTCACGTCTAGATCGTCGCGCTCAACCTCACGTGCCATGTGGTTGTAATCCTCGAAGGCGATCACCTTGCCGCGATGTTTGAGCAGCCGTTTTTCAGCCGCCGACGGCTTCATCACACAGCCGCGCGGCGCGAGATTTCCGGTGAGCACGGCGGTTGCGCCCTCGCGCGACACCGGATCGTCGAGCGGGTGAATCACATCGCGCTTATAGACCTCGGCACCGGCGATGTTGTCGCCGATGCTTTTACCGGTCACGGTCGGGCAGGACAGATCAAGCGCGCTCTTCAGCTCGCCCATCAGGGCGCGCAAGCCGCCGGCGTAAAAGAAATCCTCCATCAGAAATTTTCCGGATGGCCGCACATTGGCGAGCACCGGAATCTCGCGCGAGATCTCGTCAAAGCGCTTCATGTCGAGCTTCAGGCCGGCGCGGCGCGCCATTGCCACCACGTGAATGATGGCATTGGTCGAACCGCCCATCGCCATATGGACGCGGATGGCGTTGTCGAAAGCCGGCGACGTCAGGATTTTTTCCGGCGTCAGGTCCTCCCAGACCATCTCGACAATACGACGGCCGGCAGCGGCGCACATGCGCGGATGTGCCGCGTCCGCGGCAGGAATCGAAGAGGCACCCGGCAAGGCAAACCCCAAAGCCTCGGTGATCGCCATCATCGTTGCCGCTGTGCCCATCACCATACAGGTGCCGAAGGAGCGTGCGATGCCGCCTTCGAGCTCGGCCCAGTCGGCCTCGCTGATGCGGCCTGCGCGCTTCTCGTCCCAGTATTTCCAGGCATCGGACCCCGAGCCGAGCTCCTGCCCTCGCCAGTTGCCGCGCAGCTGCGGACCGGCAGGCACATAGATCGCGGGCAAGCCCATGCTGACCGCGCCCATGATCAGCGCCGGCGTGGTCTTGTCGCAGCCGCCCATCAGCACGGCACCGTCGATCGGGTGGCTGCGCAGCAGCTCTTCCGTCTCCATCGCCAGGAGATTGCGATAGAGCATCGTCGTAGGCTTCACGAAGGGCTCAGACAGCGACATCGCCGGAAGCTCGATCGGAAAGCCACCGGCCTGCAGCACACCGCGCTTCACATCCTCGGCGCGATCACGCAAATGCGTGTGGCAGAAGTTGATGTCGCTCCAGGTATTGACGATGCCGATCACCGGCTTGCCGCGAAAATCGGCGGCATCAAACCCGCCCTGGCGCAGCCGCGAGCGATGCCCGAAGGCGCGCAGGTCGTTGACGCCAAGCCAGCGATGGCTGCGCAGATCTTCGGGACGTTTACGGCTCGTCATACTTTCCGGTGCGCGGGTCCGCTAGTTGATCGACAGGTTGGCAGCGTGCACGACCTTTTCCCATTTCGCCGTCTCGTCGGCAACGAGCTTGCCGAAGTCGGCGGGCGATCCGGGAATGGGCGTGCCGCCGAGATCCTTCAGCTTTGCAAGGATCGCCGGGTCTTTGAGCGCAAGATTTATTTCTGCGTTAAGACGATCGACGATCTCTTTCGGCGTTCCGTGTGGAACGCCGAAGCCGAAGAATGCGCTCGCTTCATAACCCGGTACCGTTTCGGCAACGGTCGGGACGTCGGGCAACTCGTCGGAGCGCTTTGCAGTGGTCACCGCCAGCGCGCGCAGCTTGCCGGCTTTAATGTGCTGAATCGAGGATGGCAGGTTGTCGAAAGTGATCTGCACCTGACCACCGAGCAGGTCGGTGAGCATCGGCGCCGAACCCTTGTACGGCACGTGGGTCATCTTGATGCCAGTCATCATCTTGAACAATTCGCCGGAAAGATGAATCGACGTGCCGTTACCGGACGACGCGACGTTCACCTTGTCGGGATTGGCTTTCACGTAGGCGATGAACTCGGCGACAGTTTTCGCCGGCACCGACGGATGGACCTCCATCACGTTTGGCACACGGATCACCCCGGCGACGGGGTCGATGTCGCGCAGGAAGACGAAGTTGAGATTCTTGTAGAGCGAGGCGTTGATCGTGTTAGCCGGGTTCACAAGAATCAGGGTGTAGCCGTCGGGCGCCGCTTTGGTGACCGCTTCCGTCGCAAGGTTGTTGCCGGCGCCGGGACGGTTTTCGACGATGAACTGCTGGCCGAGCCGCTTGCTCAGCCAGTCGCCGATCAATCGCGCCACAATGTCGGTCGAGCCACCCGCCGGATAGCCGACGATGATATGAGGCGGACGGGTGGGATAATCGGCGGCCTTGAGGCCGCTGGCCGGCAGCAACGCCAGGCAGGCCACGGCCAGGCAAGTGTGCGCAATAAACCCCTTAATCCGCTGCATGATTGCGATCCTCCCCAATGTCCTGCATTTGGCCGTGTTTTGCCCCGGCCTGCTGACGCTGACGTTACGCGGCGCGGCCAGCATCATGCAAGAGCGCCGCGATTGTGTGGGTAAACCGGGACAAACGAGCGACATGACTGAACGATGTATTAACGAAGCACGCCTTTAATTGCCCCGGATGTGACCGCACGTATCCGGAGTCAGAGCCGGTTGTTGGCAATTTGGACTCGCACCATGGCCGCGCGTAAGTCGTCCCATCGTCATTGGATGTTGCGCGATATTCCGCGCACTTACGTGCTGGTTGTCTGGCTCGCCTTCGGCGCCGCTCTTCTTATCTATTCAAACGACTGGCACCCGAGCGGCTGGAGCGCGCTGCGCCAGGAGGCAACCGCCACGAAACCGCCGGTTTCCGTGACCGAGCAATACACCGGCTCAATCATCATCGTCCCTTCGCGCGGCGAGGATTGCCGGCAGATGATGCTCGACAATCGCACCGGAAGAATGTGGGACAAAGGGGTCGTCAATTGCTACGAGGCGGTATCCCGCTCAGAAAAAGAGCAGCGCGGCGGAATGAGCTCATTGCGCATCAACGCAATCGGCAAGGCATTTAATCGCCGCGACGAATAAGACGCAAACGTCAATTTCAAAAAAACGGCCCTATGTGGCCCGTTTCACATTCAAGCAGAGCGCAGTATCATCAAGTACGCGCTACGGTTTGACAAAACGGATTGCCTCCGGGGGGCAAATGTCGCGCGAAAACGACGGTTTCGAATTTCATCCGACGCGTCTGCAGCAATTTCTCGACGTAGCCTATCGCATCATCAACGTCTTCGTGCGGTGGGATCGGCTTCCGACGCTCCTGGCGGCTGTCAATTTTACCGTCTTTCGCGACAGGCTGCGCGCCTACAATCTTCATCATACCGGCTATGGCGTCCTAACGCCGGACAAATGGAAGCCCGGTTACGAGCGCTGGCGATCCGCCGACGGTTCGTACAACTGCCTTGCGCATCCGCGCATGGGAATGGCGGGAACGCGGTTTGGACGCAATGTTCCCTTGGCCGAAGGCGTGCCCGAGACCGGCGACGCGCTGCTTGAGCCCAGTCCGCGCCTGATATCGCGCGAGCTGCTGGCGCGGCACGAATTCATTCCCGCGACCAAGCTCAATCTATTGGGGGCCGCCTGGATTCAGTTCGAGATCCATAACTGGTTCAGTCACGGCACGCCTGAGACAGAAAACGAATTCAAGATCCCGCTGCCGCCTGGTGACGACTGGCCGGAGAAATTCAACGGCTGCATGCACATCCAGCGCACGAGGCTCGACCCTACGGATCGCGAGGCCTGGCTGGGCGCCACGCCGACATTCTGTAACTTCAATTCGCATTGGTGGGATGGAGGACAAATTTACGGCCACGACCACCCCACGCAAATGAAAATTCGTTCCAAGCGGGACGGCAAGATCAAGTTCGACCGCGACATGCTCCCGGAGGATCTTCCCGAGCGTCCCGGGATCGATTTCACCGGCTTCAACGACAACTGGTGGATCGGGCTAAGCGCGCTGCACACGATGTTTGCGCGCGAGCACAACACAATTTGCGATGGCCTGAAGCTGAACTATCCGGAGTGGGATGACGAGGAGTTGTTCCAGCGGGCGCGACTCATCAACGGCGCACTAATTGCAAAAATTCACACGGTTGAATGGACGCCAGGAATCCTCGGGCATCCAGCGCTCGAATTCGGCATGCATGCGCAGTGGTCGGGCGTCCCCTACCGCTGGATGAAGCTGGTGCTGGGCGGGAACAGCGAGATCGCGCACGGCATTATCGGCTCGGAAACTGCCCAGCACAGTGCGCCATACGCAATGACCGAGGAATTCACGGCCGTCTACCGCATGCACCCGCTGCTTCCGGACACTGTCCAGATTCGTTCGCTCAATCCACGCAAGGCGTCGAAAACTCTGGACTTCGTTGACGTACAAGGTTCGAAGACGCGTGCGCTCATGAAAACGCACGGGTTTGCCGACGTGCTCTACTCTCTCGGCATCGCAAACCCGGGCGCGATGCGCATCCGGAATTACCCGAACTTCCTGCGTCGATTCCGTAAGGACGTGGAGCGATCGCATTCGCATAAGACGGAGCAGCCGCTTCTGGATATGGCTGCCATCGACATCATGCGCGACCGCGAGCGCGGCGTTCCCCGCTATAACCGCTTCCGCGAGCTGGTCGGCAAGAAGCGGGTGACCTCGTTCGAGGAAATCACCAGCATCCCGGGCATCGCCCAAAAGATGCGTGAAATCTACAAAGACGTCGACCGTGTCGATCTGCTGGTCGGACTGCTTTCGGAGGACTTACCCGAGGGCTTCGGCTTCAGCGACACCGCCTTCCGCGTCTTCATTCTGATGGCGTCGCGGCGCCTGAAGAGCGACCGATTCTTCACGGACGATTTTCGACCGGAAATCTATACCGAGTTCGGCCTCGACTGGATTCGCAACAACGCGATGAAGTCGGTGCTGCTTAGGCATTTCCCGGAGCTCGGGCCGGCACTCGAGGGTGTCAACAACAGCTTCTCACCCTGGAACGTCGTGGCTTGAGCGATTGGCATGGCGATCAAAATCACAATTCCCGGCATCATTCGGCTCGCCTGGCTCTCTGACCCGGATGAGGTCATCGCCGCCAATGACAGCGGCGTCGTACAGCGCTCGCTCTCCGGACTTGGAGGACTGGTGCAACGCTCGATCGCCGCAAAGTTGGCCGTGTTCCGGACTCCCGATGGAGACATCTGGCCAGCCTTTCGCAACCGCGGGGACCCCCTGCGCAGGACGCGACAAAGCGATCTCGAACAAGCGCTGTCCCACACGCGGGTCCTGCTTAAGCGCGTTGCGCCGGAAACCGGCGCGCTTGCGACTTACATCCGTAGCGGCAGCATCAACCGTCCTCCCGAAATCGTTGTCCAGCAGATGGTCGGCCGGCTTTTCTTTCCCGACTATGCGGCCAGCGAGGAATCCTACGACGCGGCACGCGCGCTGCAGACCTGGGTGTCGGGCGGCCCGATAAAGTCATACCTGTTGAAGAGCAGCGGCGCGCTGGAGCGCGCGCTTGACCTGATCGTCACCCTCGCCCGCGGAGACACGTCGTGCGCGCATGCAACCGCAATCGCGATGCACAACATCGTCGACACAATCGAACGAATGCGCCGGCTCGTGAAAACGAGTGACAATCTCGAAAAGCTAGGCGCGCAGGACGCCATTGCATCCACGCTGCACGCGCCGAAGCAGGTCGTTCGCGAGACGCGTGACGGCGGCCGTGTCAGCGGCGCGTACCTCGGCGCACGCACCCTTGTCATTCTTCGCCTCGAAGCCGCGCGGCGGCAAAAGCCCGAGGCTGACATCGAGTTCTTTGCGAAAGGCTGGAACCAGTGCCCCGCTCACGCCATCGTACCCGCGCTGCTCGTCGATATCTGGAAGAAAGCAAAAGCCGGCAAATCGTGAGACGGTGACCGCGAGCCCTTCCATTGCCAGGCTAAATCGCTACGATGCCTCCGGTGAAATTTGGGGCAGCAATGAGACATCACAAATTTTTCGCGTTTCTGGCGGGGGCGGCATTTGCGGCGGTTACTATTGTTCCGACGGCGCACGCACAAACTCTCAAGGCCGTCAGAGATCGCGGCGTACTCAACTGCGGCGTCAGCGAAGGCCTGAACGGATTTTCTGCGCGCGGCAGCAACGGCAGTTGGGGCGGGTTTGACGTCGACACATGCAGGGCGATCGCCGCGGCCATCTTCAACGATGCCAGCAAGGTCGAATACGTTCCTCTGGACGCCAACCGCCGATTTGGAGCCCTTCGGAACGGCGAAATCGACGTCCTGTCACGCAACACCACGTGGACGATGTCGCGGGAAGTCGATCTCGGGCTGATCTTTGCGGCGACGAATTACTACGACGGCCAGGGCTTCCTCATTCCCAGGTCCATGAACAAGGAAACCGCGCTTGATCTCAATGGCGTTAAAGTGTGCGTCCAGACCGGTACAACCACCGAGCTCAACCTCGCCGATTATTTCCCGGTCAACAACATAAAGTACGAGGTGATCACTTCGCCGACGCTTGAGGCGGCGATCAAAAGTTACGATTCCGGCCAATGCAACGCGCTTACGGCCGACGTATCTGCGCTCTGGGGGATTCGACTTCTGCTGTCGAAGCCTGATGAGCACGTCATCCTGCCGGATGTGATTTCCAAGGAGCCTCTTGGTCCCGCGGTGCGCCAAGGGGACATGCAATGGTTAAACATTGTGAAGTGGGTGAGCTTCGCGCTGGTCAACGCCGAGGAACTCGGCGTGAGCTCGAAAAATATTGACGAGGCTCTCAAGTCTGAAAAACCGGACGTCAAACGGCTCGTTGGAATCGAAGGTAACTATGGCGAGCGAATGGGCATTACCAATGATTGGGCCGCCCGTATCATCAGGCTCGTCGGAAACTATGGAGAAATTTACGAACGAAACGTCGGCGTCGGCTCACCGCTCGGCATTCCACGCGGCATCAATCAGCTGTGGAATAAAGGCGGTATCCTTTACGCTCCACCGATCCGTTGATTGTGATCATGACGGATGGGAAAGAATGATAGATTCTACGGTGGTGGCCGATAGCCTGATTGCGCGCGTGAGTTCACGAGGACCATGGTCGACTACGTTCAGCTGATCAGTCGCGCAGTTGCGACACTTAACCCGAATACCCGCGAAGCGCGTCAGGCACTCTATCAGCGGGCTCGGCAAACGCTGGTCGACAAGCTCCGCAGCATGGACCCGACATTCTCTCACACCGATCTGCAGGCGGAACGGGCCGCGCTTGAATCGGCGATCCAGCAGGTCGAGCGGGATACGGTGCGCCGCACCGCGCCACCTCAACGGCAACCAGCCCAAGATCGCGCCCAAGAGCGCTACGACTATCGCGACAGGCCGCCGTTGAAGGACAGCGGAAAGTGGCTTCGCACCACCACGGTGGCGCTTGGGGTCGTGCTTCTTCTCGCTGCCGGCGCGGCTATCTATTCATTCTGGCCGCGCAGTCTGGATGACGTGCGTAACATTGCAAAGCAACGAAACGTCTCTTCGACATCCGAGCCGGCAGAAATCAAATCGGACTTTGTTCGTCTGCGGCAGCTGGTTTACTACCGGACTACTCAGCCTGTGGGAACGATCGTGGTCGACAAGCCGCAGACCTTTCTCTACGTCGTGCGGCCCAATCTCTCCGCGTTGCGTTACAGCATTGGCGTCGGCACCGAATGCACCGCATTGTCCGGCCTCTACCACGTCGCACGTAAGGAGGAACTGCCCGGCGGCAAACAATCCGGCCAGCAACCGGCCGATTCACCCGGTTCGCCCGTCCTCTACCTGGACAAGGCGGATTATCGCATTCACGGGTTCGACGGATCGACCAGGATCTCTTTGCCTGAGGGTTGCATCCGACTCATCAAGGACGATGTGATGTACCTCTACAACCATACGCCTCTGGAGACGCGCGTCGTTGTGGCGAACTGACCGCGGCATAAGGCCGGGCGTAGGGCACGCGCACTCCGTTGGTGCCAATCAGATCTGCCGCCGTTATGCCGCGCGCTTTTCGATTGTGTACTTTGCTACCACAACATCGCGATCGAGCACTGCATCGTACAGGCCGTCCCGAGCGATCTCTTTAAGCAAATCCACCACAAGCTCCTCTGTCGACACGCCCATAGTTGTGGCGCGCTGACGTAGCTGTTCGAACAAGTCATCCGGGAGCGGAATCTTCGGCGAGCGCTTGAGGCGGATCTTTTTGCAAGAACGCCTGAGGCTGATTTTCAGGTGGGAACACCTGACGTGCAGCGTGCCAACTGTCCACCCCATCCTATTGGCGATTTCCGCGTTACTGAGTCCTTGTCCAATAAGCTCGCGGATCATTTGCGGATCTAATTTATTTTTTTGCATGACACCTTTGGCCAGCAGAGTTGGTAATTATGAGCGAGCGTGCGGCAGGTGGTTATCCCAATCCTCCGCCAGTCCGGGGCAACTTCCCGGCGCTCAGATGCAAGTTTTAACGGCTGCTTTACAACGACTGGACCGGCCCGGTCTTGTCGTTTCAGGCCAAAATTTTGTTCAACGGCTGCCAATTCTACGTCGAGACGGCACCATGCCGTCAGCAGTTACCTCACGCGGCGCCATTTGTGTTCGCGCCACCTCCGGTTTGCGTCCTACCGCGTCAAAGCGGCGGCGCGTCATTCCGCGGTAATATTTCCCGTCTCAACCACTTTTTTCCAGCGCTGCGTTTCGCCGACGAGGAATTCGGCGAATTGTGTTCCGTTGCTTGCGACCACATCGAAGCCGATGTCGTTGAACTGTTTCTTGACATCCGGCGAATTGACCGCGGCCGCGATTTCGGACTCAAGTTTGGCCCGCACATCTGCCGGCAAGCCCTTGGGCGCTGCCGCCGCCTGCCAGGAATAGACCACAAGGTCGGCAATGCCCGCTTCGATGGCGGTCGGGACATCCGGTAGTGCCGCAGCGCGTTTATCGCCCGTGACCGCCAGGGCTTTCAGCTTGCCTGCCCGAATGTGCTGAGCGACAGCGCCGAGATTCTGAAACGAAACGTTGGCGTGACCGCCGATCAGGTCATTGATCGCGGGGCCACCGCCTTTGTAGGGCACATGCACGCCCGTCGTGCCGGTTTTCTGCCAGAAGAGCGCGGCGGTCAAATGGTCGGACGAGCCGATGCCAGACGACGCAAATGTTACCAGATTGGGATTTTTCTTGAGGTGCGCAATCAAATCGGCTGCGGTATTGACCGGAAAATTTGGATTGGCGACCAGCACATTTGGCGTGCGCACCAGCAGAGACAGGAGGTCGAAGTCCTTGAGCGGGTCGTATTTCAGGTTCTTGTACAGAACCGGGTTGATGGCATAGACGCCGATCGATCCAATCAGCAGCGTGTAACCGTCGGGCGCAACAGATTTCACTCCGGCGGCCCCAATGCTGCCGTTGGCTCCCGCACGGTTCTCAATGATCACGGATTTTCCAATCCGCTCGCTGAGCTTGTTGCCGGTGAGCCGCGCTGTCACGTCGGAAGCGCCGCCTGGCGGAAACGGCACCACGACGGTGACGTTTCGTTCCGGGTAGTCGGCCGCAAAAACCGGTTGGGCGAAAACGGCGGCGAGTACCAGAACAGCCAGCGCGCAGATTGCCTGAGGTTTCATCGACGTTATCTCCCGGGGACGACTTGAATTTGGTGATTGTATTGGCTCAGGCCAGGATTGCGAAAGCTCTGTTCGCCGTCACACGCTGCGGCCTTTCGGCCTACACGCGAGCGGCCCATGCCTTGCATGGCCGGGTTGTGCTATCGAGACGCGCTAATTAATGGTCGGAGTGGCAGGATTTGCGTTTGTCGCTTTGAGACATTGAAATCTTTGACGTTTTTGAATGCAAGTTTTGATTTTGTGTACTCGCCTTGTGTACTTGCATCAAGACGCCAGCGCATCGTCCACATCCTCGTCCCACGCAATGTCCGCTTTGCCTCCGAAAGCGGACATGTGCGGTGCATTAGTCCATGTCTGCTTTGGGCCAATAGCGGAGTCATGCACCGCAGCAAACAGCATCCTTATGTTGTTCGATCGCCTTTGTCGGTCGCGGCCGAGCAGCGGTATCGGGACAGTGGGGCCGAGCGTTTGGCGGTCTTGAAAAGGCCGCTTCCCGGCCTAATGACGACTTTCATGCAATCGATCGTCTAGTAGGGACGTGAAATGTCCAACTTTTGGACTTACTGTCACATTCCTTATTGCCTCCGCCAAAACTGGGCCGGGTCCGCACCGCACGCCGGTCTTGCAAGATGGCCGGATGAGGTAGAATATTTGCCCCAGTTCGGAGTTCATCTGGGGAATCCCGGTTAGAGCGATCGGTGATCGGAGCACTCACAATGAAAATACGTATCGACAAAGAGGCAACCGAGGGCTATTCGCCCGCGAAAGGTCATCCGGTTGTCATCTATACGTGCAAATTCAAACCGGAGCACTTTCGCAAAGGTGTCCAAATAGTCACAAAAGATTTCCCAGCAGCGCAGGCGAAGTCTGAAACCCATAAAAAACGGCTCAACATATTTCTGGAGCGGCCATCCACCCATGAGATAGTGAACGTATCGTTTTTTGACGGGGGGCCCGACGTTGACGATTGGCACGCAAATACAGAGCGGCTAAAGGCGGTCGCGAAGCTGAAAGATTTGTTGGAGAAGCCGATTGACGTGCAGGTTTTTAAGGTCGATCACGTTGCCGGAGCATTTTGAACTTCACGCTGCGTCGTTACCGCCTGCTGGCCGAGAACGGGCGTGTCAAATCGCACATAATGCCGCTTCAACACCTTCCAGTGTGCTGGTTTGATCGGCTAGGATGTCTCGTCCCGAGCCTACGGGCGAGGCAATGAGACGCACCAGAGCAGGCGGTTACCCAATTAAAGCCAGACGCCGCAATACGGCGACGCCGAAGCGCCGCAATGCGCCAAAAGCCAAGCGCAGTCGCAGTTCCCCCACTGCCTTAAAGGAAACAAAGGTCGCGCGGCTCACTCGCGAGTTGCAGGAAGCGCTCGCGCAGCAGACAGCGACGTCGGATGTTCTCAGGGCTATCTCCAGCACGCGGGGCGAGCTAGAGCCTGTTTTCAATGCGATGCTCGAAAAGGCGACGAGGATTTGCGAGGCCACGTTCGGCAATCTATTCCTGCGGGAAGGACATAGCTTTCGCGCTGTCGCAGTGCACACCAACAAGCAAGGCTACGATTTGCGGCGCAATCCCGTGATCGACCTCCGCGAGAATCCGGGAGTCCCGCTCGAACGGCTCGTTAACACCAAAAAGATTATCCACATATCCGATCTTCGAGCCGATCAGTCCTATATCGGGAAAAACGACCGCATGATTTCTCTCGTTGAAATCGCGGGTGCGCGGACCTTTTTGATTGTGCCAATGCTCAAGGAAGACGAACTTATCGGCTCAATTAATATGTATCGTCAGGAGGTTCGCCTCTTCACCGACAAGCAGATCGCGCTGGTGCAGAATTTTGCTGCGCAAGCAGTCATCGCCATCGAGAATACGCGACTGCTGAACGAGTTGCGGCAGCGAACCGAAGAGCTGGCGCACTCGGTCGAAGAACTGCGGGCGCTCGGCGAGGTCTCCCAAGCGGTGAACTCGACGCTCGATCTTGAGCCCTTGCTGTCGACGATCGTCGCCAAGGCAGTGCAGCTCTCGGGTACTGAGGCGGGCGCTATTTATGTCTACGAGGAGGCCGCGCACGAGTTCCGCCTGCGCGCCACCTATGGAATGGCCCCGGCTTTGATCGACGCGCTCAGTCGCGTCCATATCGGCGTCGATGAGCCGACCGTGGCGTTGGTCCTCGCGGGGCGCGAACCGATCCAGGTCGCGGACCTGCGGGGGGAAGCTGCCTCGGAGATCAACGAGATTACGCTGCGCGCGGGTTATCGCGCGCGACTGGTGGCGCCGCTCATTCGTGGTGATGAAGTCGTTGGCCTCCTGGTGGTCCGCCGCCGCGCCCCGGGCGCCTTTGCGAAGAACACGATCGACTTGCTCAAGACATTTGCAGCGCAATCGTTGCTGGCGATCCAGAACGCGCGGCTGTTCCACGAGATTGAGGATAAGGGCCGGCAGCTCGAAAGCGCCAGCAAGCACAAAACGCAATTTTTGGCCAACATGAGCCACGAGCTGCGCACGCCACTCAATGCCGTCCTCGGCTATACCGAACTTATCCTCGACAACATCTATGGTGAGGCGCCGGAAAAAATGCGCGCGGTGGTCGAGCGCGTCCAGGCAAACGGCAAGCACCTGCTGGGACTTATCAACGATGTCCTCGATCTGTCAAAGATCGAGGCGGGGCAGTTTATGCTTTCGCTCAACGACTATTCCATTAAGGAGATGGTGCAAGGCGTTTACGTCGCGGTCGAAGCGTTGGCAAGCAGTAAAAAGCTCTCGTTTATCGTCGAACTGCCACCCGCTTTGCCAGTCGCGCGCGGCGACGACAGGCGTCTTACCCAGGTGCTGCTCAACCTCGTCGGTAATGCGATCAAGTTCACTGACCAGGGCGAGGTCGCGATCAAAGCCTCGGCAACCAACGGCGCGTACACCATCGCTGTGCGCGATACAGGCCCTGGAATCTTACCAGCGGATCAAGAGAAAATCTTTGAGGAGTTCCAGCAGGTCGACTCGTCCGCAACCAAGACCAAGAGCGGCACCGGGTTGGGTCTCTCGATCGCCAAGCGCATCGTGGAAATGCACGGCGGACGACTGTGGGTCGAGTCGAGCCCAGCCTGCGGTTCAACATTCTCGTTTACAGTCCCGATACGGGTGGAGCGGCAGGCAGAGCGGCAATGAGCAAACGCATTCTCGTCGTTGAGGACCAGGAGGATAATCGCCAAATTCTGCGCGATCTTCTGGGAAGCGCGAGCTACGAAGTGATCGAGGCCGAGGACGGTCAGGCGGCGCTTGCCATGGTCAAGAGGCAGCGGCCGGACTTGATTCTCATGGATATCCAGTTGCCACTCATGGACGGCTACGAGGCGACACGCCGCTTCAAGGCCGACCCAGATTTGCAGAGCATCCCGATCATCGTGGTGACGTCCTATGCGTTGAGCGGCGACGAGGAGAAAGCACGCGCCGCCGGCTGCGACGGCTACGTAACAAAACCGTTCAGCCCGCGTCAGCTTCTGGCGAAGATTAAGGAGTATCTGCCGTGAGAGAGCATGGGCCGCGGTCTTCATCCCTTTCATGCCTAGGCGTCAAGGGTCGGAGCCGGGGGCATTGGGTGAGCATCGCCGTTGCCCATGGTGCTTGTCGATTTCCTTCTTTCCCTCGCGTCGCAAGGGAAAGAGGCAAAGCGGGCTCACGGCGATGAACAAGCCCGCCCGTATCCTCATCGTTGACGACAGCGAGACCAACCGCGACATACTTGTGACGCGGCTCTCGAGCCATGGATATGAATGTTTGCAGGCCGCGGATGGCGAAGAGGCCTTGGCGGCCACTGCACAGCATCGCCCCGATCTCATCCTTCTCGACGTAATGATGCCGAAACTTGACGGCTTTGAAGTCTGCCGCCGGCTGAAGAAGGACACCACGTTACCGTTGATCCCTATCATTCTGGTGACGGCCAAGGGGAGTTCGGAGGACGTCGTAGCCGGGCTCGAGGCCGGCGCCGACGAATACTTGGCGAAACCGATTGATCAGGCGGCGCTGGTCGCGCGGGTTCATTCGATGCTGCGCATCAAGGCGCTGCACGATCAAGTGCAGGAGCAGGCCATCAAACTCGCTGAATGGAACAAGACGCTCGAGCACCGTGTGACTGAACAGGTCTCAGAGATCGGGCGTATGAGCAGGCTCAAGGGCTTTTTGTCGCCGCAGATCGCCAAAGTAGTACTCTCGTCCGGCGGGGAGAAATTGCTGCAAAGCCACCGGCGGGATGTCACGATAGTCTTCTGCGATTTGCGCGGCTTCACCGCATTCACCGAAACCGCCGAGCCAGAGGACACCATAGCGATGCTGCAGGAATATTATTGCTGCCTTGGCGAATCAATTGACCGCTTCGAAGGAACAATAGAGCATTTTGCCGGCGATGGGCTCCTGATCATCTTCAATGATCCCATCCCCTGCGAGGACCCCTGCGCAAGGGCCGTGCGTATGGCTGTGGAAATGCGCGAGCGCGTGGCCACACTCGCCCAGAAATGGCGCCGCTTTGGCTACGAACTCGGCTTTGGCGTCGGAATCGCGGCGGGCCACGCAACGCTAGGCAGCATCGGTTACGAGGGACGGTCTCACTACTCGGCAAACGGCCAGGTCGTAAACCTTGCGGCCCGGCTATGCGCGCGAGCCGCAGACGGACAGATCCTTGTCGATGGACGCGTGCAAGTCGCCGCTGAACCAATTGTCGGCACCGAGCCAGTTGGCGAACTGGAGCTGAAAGGCTTCAATCGCCCGATCCGCGCCTTCAACGTGCGCGAGCTTAAGGCATAGGAAAGCGACGTGAAAACACACTCGGTGACAACGGCTGCAACGTGAGTTGGCGCATCGCACCAAGCTAGCCGCGGCACTCGCATTGCTACCGATGCTTGTCGGGTCGGGTCATTCGTTGCCCTGCATGTCGAGGGCCACCTAGTGCGAGACAATCTTCATAGGTTGGGGATAAAGGGCTCCGATAGAGCCGAAACAGCCCTGACCAGGGGCGGTCCAACGATGGGAGCGACTAATGGTTATTCCTGACCCGGGGATTTTGATGCAGGCAGCGGGCGCGATCAAAAACGGCGTCGATGCGCTCAAGAACGGGATTGAGCTGGTTCGCACGATAGCCGGCGCGACCACCGGCAGCGCTGAGCAGAAAAAAGTCCTCGAACAAACGCTGGCCACCGCAAGCTCCAGCGCGGCCTTCGCCGAGGCCGAGCTTGCCAGAGGATTCGGCTATGAACTTTGCAAGTGCACGATCCCGCCGACTCCAATGCTGACGGTCGGATTCGCCGGAGGTAGTCCGATCTATGAGTGTCCCAAGTGCGGACTCAACACCGCCGTATTACAATCCGGCTACACGAGAACAGCCACGCCTCACTCATAAGCGCCACCAACGCGCGGATAAACTTCGCTTCCATGTTGCTTTTTCAGCTGGTCCGACAGGGTATCTTCGAATTAGTGGCCTTCACGTCATTGCGCCGCCTCGCCTTGCTTTTCGGCGAACTCAAGAAAGCCTTGCTCAATGATGTGTTCGTGGAAGGGGATAATGCGGGCTTTCCGATTCTTCACAGTCCCTGCTTCCGGCGTGATACGAAGCGCATGCGTGCCATCGCGCTGAATGACATCGCTGCCCCGCATTTGCGTTATCTCGCCGACGCGCGCTCCGGTATAGGCACACAGCCACGGAACCCACCGTCGTGCCGCGGCGTCCGGTGTGCCTGTGTCTGCGACCTTGAGAGCGGCCGTCAGTATCAATCGTTGCTCTTCGGGATAAAACGCTGGCGTCTCGCGTAGTCTTATTTGTTTCGGAACGGTGATCTTCACATTGGCAAATGGATTACTCGGGACAAGCCCGTGTTCGACGGCCCAATTAAAGATTGTACGGCTCGCCCTGAGCCACGTGTTGTAGACGGTGCGCGCCTTACGCGATGGCGAAATCAACCCCTTAATCCACTGCTGTGCTTCAGTAGGGGTGATAGAGGCGGCGCTTCGGTCTTTAAAGTGCACCTCCATCTTACGAAAGAAGTATCGCCAGTTCTCGACAGTGCCCGCAGCGGCTCCGCGTTCTTTTGCCCACTGCTCGAATAGTTGCGTCGGATTATCGCCACCATCCGTACCCGCGGCTTTCGGAAACTTCTCGCTATAACTATCGGGGCTGTAGTCGCCCTTGGAGTTGGCGATGAGCCGCCTTAAGGCTGCCGCGAGGTCCCAGTAGAAGAAATCCAGAAAGAGATCGCGTGCGGCGTTATTCAGCACCAACGTTTTCGTGGCAAGGAACTGCGCGGTCTCGCCGACATCAGCGAGAACGGGCCGTACCGCGCTCCTGAGCTCTTCCTCTTGTTCCCATAGCTCGTCGGGGTCGCTGGCTTCCCATCGTGTCTCACCGACCGCGGTGTGCATCGCGTCCTGCACTTGATCGCGTGCCCGCGGTGCGTCCATGTCGCTTGATGCGTGGCGCGCCAGAAACCACTTGTACCACTCGCCGGCGAGCGCGCGCGCTTGCTCACGCGTAAGCGAGACGCCCTCGCCTTTCTGCTGCGCTCGAATGTTGGCAATGCGGCCTTCGACTTCGGACAGCCACTCGCCGAACAGGCGCTTGGCCTCGTGCGGCTTCGTGCTGGCTGGCGCGAAAAATTTGGCCTCGAAGCGCTGCCTGTATAGGCGGCCGTACTCCTCGCGTACGTCGTCAGGGAGGCGCTTACGGGACTTATAGTTGCCCTTGCTGTCTTGTGTGAGGCTGGCCATCCGCAGTGCGCGTTTGTGTACGCGCTTGTGTACTCGGCGCCCCCCGAGTTCTATAGATCTACCAACTAGTTGTGATAAATCAACGCTCGAAGTGGCGAGCTGGTCGGAGTGGCAGGATTTGAACCTGCGACCCCCACGTCCCGAACGTGGTGCGCTACCAGACTGCGCTACACTCCGACTGATGGCCGGTCTTATAACCCCGGCGTCCTTAAAGGCAAGCTTGAGAGAGACGATGACTGCCGAGCCTGGAACACGCGTTTTATCGACCGACGGCAAGGCCATCGACGCTGCGGCGCGTTGCCTTTCTAACGGCGGGCTGGTCGCGTTCCCGACCGAAACGGTCTACGGGCTCGGCGCCGATGCGGGTAATGGCGAAGCCATTGCGCGCCTTTATGCGGCCAAGGGGCGGCCGGCCTTCAATCCGTTGATCGCGCACGTCGCCGGCGCCGACGCCGCGCGCACTGCCGGCGTCTTCACCGGCGCGGCCGAAAAGCTGGCGACTGCATTCTGGCCCGGGCCGCTGACGCTCGTGCTGGCCAAGCAGCCCGATTGCCGCATCGCCGATCTTGCGCTGGCCGGGCTCGACACCATCGCGGTGCGCGTGCCCGCACATCCGGTCGCGCATGCATTGCTTGCCGCATTCGGCGGCCCGATCGTCGCGCCCTCGGCCAACCGCTCCGGTCACGTCTCGCCGACAAGCGCCACGCACGTGCTCGCCGACCTGCGCGGCCGCATTGATCTCATCGTCGACGCCGGCCCATGCAAGGTCGGCGTGGAGTCAACGATCGTTTCCTGCGCCGGCGAGCCAGCGCTGCTCCGGCCCGGCGGGCTTCCGCGCGAGGCTATCGAACGGGTCCTCGGCGCTCCGTTGGCGATGGCCTCGACCGATGAAGACGCGCCGCCGGCGCCGGGCATGCTGGCTTCGCACTACGCGCCAAAAGCGTTGCTGCGCCTCGATGCCGACAACGCCGAGCCGGGAGAGGCTCTGCTCGCTTTCGGACGAGCACCGGAATTCTCCGGTCCGACCCTTAATTTGTCGCCGCGCGGCGACCTGATTGAGGCCGCTACCAGCCTGTTCTCGCATTTGCGCGCGCTTGACGCTTCCGGTGCGAAGCGCATCGCGGTAATGAAGGTGCCGCATGACGGCCTGGGCGAGGCGATCAATGACCGTCTCAAGCGCGCCGCAGCACCGCGACAAGGGTAGCCAGTGAATGAATGAGCAGTTGCGCCGAGCGCCCTCCCCTGACCTGCTGCCGCGCTTCGCGGCTATCGTCGGCGATCGATACGCAATCACCGACCCGGTTGCGCTCGAGCCTTATCTGATCGAAGGCCGCGGCATCTATCGTGGCCACTCGTCAATGCTGCTGCGCCCCGGCTCGGTCGCGGAGGTGCAGGCCATCCTCAAGCTCGCGAACGATACCAAGACGCCCCTGGTTCCGCAGGGCGGCAACACCGGGCTCGTCGGCGGGCAAATTCCGTTCGACGGCGAGCTCATCGTCTCGCTCACACGCCTCGACAGGATCCGCGAAGTGGACGCCGCCTCCAACACGATGACCTGCGAAGCCGGCGTCGTGCTGGCGAAGGCGCAGGATGCTGCGACGGCGGTCGATCGGCTGTTTCCGCTCTCGCTTGGCGCGGAGGGCAGCTGCACGATCGGCGGCAATCTCTCCACCAATGCCGGCGGCACCGGCGCGGTCGCCTACGGCATCGCGCGCGACCTGGTGATGGGGATCGAGGTGGTCCTGGCCGACGGCCGCATCATGAACCTGCTGTCGAAACTGAAGAAGAACAATACCGGCTATGACCTGCGGCACATTTTCGTCGGAGCCGAGGGCACGCTCGGTGTGATCACGGCCGCGGTGGTCAAGCTGTTCCCGCGCCCGCGCGCGGTGGAGACGGCCTTCATCGGAGTACCCTCCCCGGCCGCCGCTGTGAAACTGCTCAACCAGGCGCAGGCACGCGTGGGCGGCACGGTGACGAGCTTTGAGCTGATCGTGGGTGACGTCATCGAGTTCGCGCTCAAGCATGCCCACGGCGCGCGCGACCCGCTTGCGACCAAGCATCCGTGGTACGTGCTGATGGAAGTCTCGTCACAGCACAGTGACGGGCTGCGCGACAGCGTCGAGCAATTGCTTGCCGATGCGAGCGCGGAGGGGCTGGTCAAGGACGCAACGATCGCGGCGAGCCTCGACCAGGCAAAGGCCTTCTGGCACCTGCGTCACGTGCTCCCCGAGGCCCAGAAACCGGAAGGCGGCTCTATCAAGGCCGACCTGTCAGTGCCGATCGCATCGGTGCCGCAATTCCTGGAAGAGGCCGCCGCCGCGGCAAAAGCGATCGTTCCCGGCTGCCGGCCGGTGCCCTTCGGGCATCTCGGCGACGGCAACGTGCATTTCAACGTCAGCCAGCCGGTCGGCGCCGACAGTGCGCAATTCCTCGCGCGCTGGGGTGAGATCAACGATGCCGTCAACAAGATCGTGCTCAAATACAACGGCTCGATTTCGGCCGAGCACGGCATCGGCAAGCTCAAGCGGGATTCGCTGCCAAAGGTAAAGGATCCGGTTGCGCTCGAGCTGATGCGCGGCCTCAAGCGCATGCTCGATCCGAACGGGATCCTCAATCCGGGCAAGGTGCTGTAGCCGCACCTCGAAGATCGGTCCCGCCCCTGCTCCCTAGAACAGCACGCCCTGCCCGTTATCTTTCTTGGTGCGCCTGGCAGGCTGCTTCTGCGGGGTGGGCTTTTGCTCGGGCGCGGGCACGGCGGACGGCGACCAACGTTCCACCAACTTTGGATTGTCATTCGCCGTTCGGTTGACAGCGGCCGAGACCTCGTAGGCCTCGAGCATCGGGTCCGGCGCCGGTGCGACCAAAGTCATGGCGGTCTCGACATCGACATTCGCGCAATCAAGCCACAGATTGAAGGCATCCGGCGGAACGATCACCGGCATGCGATCATGGATGGCACCAAGCGATCGGTTGGCGCGCGTGGTCACGATCGCCGCCGTCTCGAGTTCTTCGCCGTTCGGCCCCATCCAGGTCTCCCACAGACCGGCAAACGCAATCGGTCCGCCGGATTTCGCACGCACGAAGTAGGGCTGCTTGCCTGCATTGCTTGCCTTCCACTCGTAAAAGCCGTCGGCCGGTACGAGGCAACGCCGCCGTTTCACGGCAGCACTGAAGGCAGGCTTGTCTGTCAACGATTCGCCCCTGGCATTGATCAGCAGCGAGAAATTCTTCGGATCCTTGACCCAGGGTGGGAGCAGTCCCCATCGCACCAGCGCAAATTGCCGCTTGCCGTCGACCAGCCTTACGATCGCGATCGGCTGCGTCGGCGCGATGTTGTAGCGCGGCGGGAAATTGGGCTGCTCGGGGTACCCGAACAGGGCTCGGATCGCTTCCGGCGCCGACGTCACGGCATAGCGGCCGCACATCAAACGAGCCTTAAATATCGGGTGCTTAAGCGCAATTTAACCCCGCATCGTGACACTGCGGCCCGATCCGCTTCGGGGGAAGGGGCTCGATGAAATATCAGAACTGCGCCGCCGTGGCGCAAGCTCGGGACGAGCCGCTTGATCTCGATATCGGCCTCCGGCTGTCGGACGCCAATATCAATCCATCGACGGGTCTGGCGACCGACTACCTCAACCGCTTCAACGAAGCTGTCATGTTGCTCGACATGCTGGCGACCTGCCCGGAATTCCGAGACGACTTCCTGTCCTGGGAGCCGATGAGCTACCGCGAGCACTTTCGTGCCTCCCACTCCCGGACTCGCGATCTCGCCATTGCCGCCTACGAGACCGCCGACCCGAATGTGCGCGGCGGCCTCGACACGCTGGCCGCGACGATGACCGTCGTGCTAGAGGCGACACGAGCGGCGATGACCTCCGACCTCAAGCCGGAAACAATCACCGCTCTTGCGGGCAATGCCGTCGGATGGCTGAAGCCGATGATCGCGCGCGCCGGTGGGATCATCAATGGCGATGAAGAGGTCACGGACGCAGCCTCGCCGCAGGCGGTCGTCGATCAACTGATGAAGCGATAGCGCACGTGGCTGACGAGCGAACCTATCCGAAGCGCCCCGTCCTGGCGGTGAGCGCAGCCATCATCCGCGATGGCAAGGTGCTAATCGTGCGACGCGCACGCAAGCCAGCGCTCAACCTTTACACTTTGCCAGGCGGTGGCGTTGAAGCCGGCGAGCAGCTTGCGGATGCGGTTGTTCGCGAGGTGCGCGAGGAAACCGCGCTTGACATCGAGCCAGTTGCACTCGCGGGGCATCGCGAAGCGATCATTCGTGACAAAGAAGGCCGGGTCGAACGCCATTTTGTCATCCTGTGTTTTGCCTCGCGGTGGCTCAGGGGCGAGCCCGTCCTCAACAGCGAGCTCGATGATGCACGCTGGATCGATCCGGCCGAGCTTTCCGGCTTCAAGACGACCGAGGGCCTGGCCGAAATTATCGCGTCCGCCGTGGCGCTGATCGCAGCCGCGCGCTGATCGTCCCCGTCTTGCGATTACCTTCGGGCCGGCGCATATGTTTCGCAGCTCACATCGGCTGGTTTCCGTGAAAAAGCTGCTCGCGATCGCCTTGATTTTCTCTTGTCTCGCCGCGCCGGCCCGCGCGCAAAGCGATGCGGCGGCGCCGTTTGATGGCGATCTTGCGCGGCTGAGCGAGATCCTCGGCGCCCTGCACTATCTGCGCGCGGTCTGCGGCGCCAATGACGGCGCGAAATGGCGCAACGAGATGCAGGCTCTCATCGACGCAGAAGCGCCGAGCGGCGAGCGCCGGCGCAAGATCGTCGCGAGCTTCAATCGTGGTTACCGCGGATTCCAGCAGACGTACCGGACCTGCACGCCCGCCGCCGATCTCGCCATAAGGCGCTATCTCGACGAAGGCGCGAAAATCGCCCGCGATATCACGGCGCGGTACGCCAACTAGGCCACGCGATTAACCTTTTCTTAATTGCGGGCTATTGCCGCCTGATCCCCGTGCTAGCGTCTTTTCGGGACGTCTTGGGCGTCCAGCTAGACGCCTGGGGATTTAATTATGCCGGTTACCGAGAATCCTGTTCACGCGCGCGAGCCTATTTCCGACCGCGAACAGAAAATGATGGCACTGAGCTACCTCCACGAAGCCTGGGCGGAAGCGCGCCACGACGGCATTGATGGCGATTGCCTTGCGCAGGCATGCCTGTTCGCCGCGCTTGCCGAATTCGTGACCACCTATGGCGAAGAAGCCGCCGCGACGTTCACCGATGGCCTGAGCGCGCGCATCCGCAACGGTGAATTCACGCTCGAGCAGCCCCGGCAATAACGGCTCGACGTTTTTCAACTCGCAAGCGTTTCCAGAAATCTGACACGCTCACCCTGGGCCGGTGTCGCAAGCGCGCCCTGCCACATCACCTTGCGCCCGCGCACGAAAGTCCCGACCGGCCAGCCGGTCACGCTCACGCCGTCATAAGGCGTCCAGCCCGCGCGCGAAGCCATCCACTTGTCCGTGATCGTCTCCCGCCGCTTGAGATCGACGATGGTCAGATCGGCGTCGTAGCCGGCCGCGATCCGGCCCTTCGTGGCGATCCCGAACAGGCGCGCCGGACCGGCGCTGGTGAGATCGACGAAACGCAAAAGCGACAACCTGCCCGCATTGACGTGGTCGAGCATGATGGGCACCAACGTCTGCACGCCGGTCATGCCCGACGGACTTGCCGGATAGACCTTGGCCTTTTCCTCGCGCGTATGCGGCGCGTGATCCGAGCCGAGGACATCGACAACGCCCTGCGCAATGCCGCCCCAGATTCCGGCGCGGTTAGCCGCATCGCGCACCGGCGGATTCATCTGCGCGCGGGTGCCGAGCCGCTCGTAACAGCCCGGCGCCTCCAGCGTGAGATGATGCGGCGTTGCCTCGACCGTTGCCACGTCCTTGTGACCGGCGAGGTATTCCATTTCCTGCGCCGTCGAAATATGCAGCACGTGCACGCGCGCGCCGGTCTCGTGCGCGATCGTGACCAGGCGTTGCGTCGCCTTGAGCGCGGCGGTTTCGTCGCGCCAGACCGGATGCGAACGCGGATCACCTTCGACTCGCAGGTTTTTGCGCTCGTTCAGCCGCGGCTCGTCCTCGGCATGAAATGATGCGCGGCGGCGGATGATCTTCAGCACCGCGCGCAGGCCGGCATCGTCGGCAACAAGCAGCGACCCGGTGGACGAGCCCATGAAGACCTTGACCCCGGCGCACCCCGGCAACCGCTCAAGCTCGGCGAGATGCTTCGTGTTGTCGACGGTAGCCCCAACAAAAAAAGCAAAATCGCAATGCATGCGATGATGCCCCCGCTTGACCTTGTCGGCGAGCGCCTCGGCATTCACGGTCAGCGGGTCGGTGTTTGGCATCTCAAACACTGCAGTGACGCCACCCATCACCGCCGAAAGGGAGCCGCTCTCAAGGTCTTCCTTGTGGGTGAGGCCGGGCTCGCGGAAATGAACCTGAGTGTCGATTACGCCCGGCAAGAGATGCAGTCCCCGGCAGTCGATCATTTCGCCCGCAGACGCGCGCGACAAGTCGCCGATCGCCTGGAAACGGCTGCCGCGAATGCCAAGATCGCGCACGCTTTCGCCGTCATGGTTGACGACCGTGCCACCCTTGAGGATCAGATCGTAAGTGTCAGCCATGCGTTGCCGGGACCGGACTTGAGGCCTGTCCGACAGCGCTTACGTTCCGCCGCGAGTTCTGGCAAGAGACTATCGAGACAGACCCCAGAGAACCGGCATGCAGACAGCACTTCTTCCCGATCGCGGTGTAGTCAAGGTCGCCGGCGACGACGCCCGGCGCTTTCTCAACGGGCTCGTGACCGGCGATATGGCCAAGGTCGCGGCCGGCAAACCGTGCTTTGCGGCGCTGCTCACGCCACAGGGCAAGATTATCGCCGACTTCATTATCGTGGAGGCCCCGGCCGAGGACGGCGGCGGCTTCTTCCTTGACTGCCCGCGGGCACTCGCCTCGGCGCTGGTGGAAAAACTGAACTTCTACAAACTGCGCGCCAAGGTGATCTGCGAAGACCTCTCGGAAGTGCTCGGGGTGATCGCGGTCTGGGACGGAATAGCCGACAGCGAATACGGTCTGAGCTACCCGGATCCGCGGCTACCGGCGCTCGGCTCGCGCGTCATGGTGCCCCCGCATCTGGCGGCCGCTGCCGCCGCCGATCTCGGCGCCAGTTTCACCAATGCCGACGACTATGAAATTCATCGCATCGGGCTCGGCGTGCCGCGTGGGGGCCTCGACTTCGTCTATGGCGCCACGTTCCCGCACGAAGCCGACATGGACCAGCTCAATGGCGTCGACTTCGACAAAGGATGCTATGTCGGCCAGGAGGTTGTTTCGCGGGTCGAGCACCGCGCCAGCGCCCGCAACCGCGTCGTACCTATTGCTTACGAAGAGTTCGCGCCGGTATCGGGCCTGCCGATCATGGCCGGCGCGAAGCAGGTCGGCACGCTCGGCTCGACTGCGAAAGGCCGCGGTCTCGCGCTTATGCGGCTCGACCGGATCGCGGATGCTTTGGCTGCGAACACGACGTTGGAAGCGGGTGGCATCACCATCCGCGCGCTGAAACCATCCTGGGCGAAGTTCGACTGGCCCGGCGAGGCAAAGGCGATCTCATGAGCAAAGTGATTGTCCACGCGGACGGCCTCGTGCGCTGCCCCTGGCCGAAAGAGGATCCACTCTACGTCGCTTATCACGACGATGAGTGGGGCGTTCCCGAGTTTGACGACCGCGCGCTGTTTGAAAAACTTGTGCTTGACGGCTTTCAGGCCGGCCTGTCGTGGATCACCATCCTGCGCAAGCGCGACAATTTCCGCCGTGCTTTTAATGATTTTGAGCCGGAAAAAATCGCGCGCTACCCGAAGCGCAAGATCGAGTCGCTGATGAAGGACGCCGGCATCGTGCGCAACCGGGCGAAGATCGAAGGCGCGGTGTCGTCAGCGCGGGCGTGGCTCAAGATCATGGAAAACGGCCCCGGCTTCTCTAATTTTTTGTGGGACCACATCGACGGCAAGCCACAACAAAACAAATTCAGCTCGACCAAGCAGGTGCCGGCGGAAACTCCACTGTCGAAAAAAATATCGAAGGAACTGGTTGGACAGGGTTTCAAATTCGTCGGCCCCACCATCGTCTACGCATTCATGCAAGCCGTCGGGATGGTCAACGATCATCTCGTGACCTGTCATCGCCACACAGCCGTGTCGAAACTCGCCCGGAAACGATGAGCAAGCCGACCACCGCGCGAGGCTCGAAGGCGCCGCCGCGCGCATGGCAGCGGATGCTGTCCGGACGACGGCTCGACCTACTCGATCCCTCCCCGCTTGACGTCGAAGTCGATGACATTGCGCACGGCCTAGCACGCGTTGCCCGCTGGAACGGGCAGACCCAAGGCGGTCACATCTTTTCCGTTGCGCAGCACTCTTTGCTCGTCGAGGCACTGGCACGCGCCAAGGTTCCGCGACTCGACCAAAAATGCCGCCTTGCCATCCTGCTGCACGACGCGCCGGAATATGTCATCGGCGACATGATCTCGCCATTCAAGGCGGTGATCGGCGACAGTTACAAGGCGGTCGAGAAGCGACTGCTCGCCGCGATCCATTTGCGCTTCGGGCTGCCGGCGAAGCTGCCGGAGCCGGAGCAGGCGCTCATCAAAGCGTCGGACAGAAGCGCCGCATATCTCGAGGCGACGCGGCTGGCGGGTTTCGCGGAAGCCGAAGCGCGGAAGTTTTTCGGGCCGCCTCCGAAATTCTCCGCCGTGCTCGAACGCGATTATCTCAAGCCGTGGCCCGCCGGAACCGCGCAGGCCCGCTACCGGGAGCGCTTCGAAAAGCTGCTTGCCGCTTAACCTTTTTCTTTGAGCTTTTGCTTTGAACCTTTTCTTGGCGCAATCTAGGGCCTACATAAGGCTACAGAGCCACTCGAAAGCTGCATGATCCACGTCTGCTCACTCTCGCGTCTTCTAGCCACGGTCGACGAGACCGGTGCACGCCACATCGTGACGTTTTTGCGCGTTATTGGCCGGGTACAACGGCCGAACAACGTCGCACCGGAAAACCATCTGGTGATTGCCGTCGACGACATCACAATGCCAATGGACGGCTACACCGCGCCGGCGCATGAACATGTGAAGCAACTGATCGATTTCGTCACTGCATGGGATCGCAAGGCCCCGATGGTGATGCACTGTTTCGCGGGAATAAGCCGGTCGACCGCCGGCGCCTATGTGGCCGCCTGCGCGCTCAATCCGCAGCGTGACGAAATGCAGATTGCCTGGGACATCAGGCGTTCTTCGCGTACCGCTCAGCCGAATTCACGCATCGTCTCGATCGCCGATCGCCTCCTCAAGCGCGACGGCCGCATGATCCGCGCAATCGACGCCATCGGCCTCGGCGATGCAGCCGCCGAAGGCCATCCGTTCCGGCTCGATCTGCTCTAAAGGCTCGCCCACAGGAGCGCCACGACCGCTATCGGACTCCCTCCCGGCAAAGTAGCATGCCGCGACTCATCCGTCGGGGGCGCGCGATGTCGGAAGTGGTCGGGGTGCTGCTTCTCATACTTCTGGTCCTGGCGGTACCGGTTATCTCTATCGTCGCCCTGGTAATGACGTTGAATGCCCGCGATGGGGTGCGGCGACTTGAGCGTCGCATCACGGCGCTGGAGGCAACGCACGCCGGTCCACCAAGTGTTGCTCAAACTGCAGAGCCTGCTCCCGCGGCCCCGACACAAGCCGCCGAGCCGGCGCCGGTCATTGTCGAGCCCGTGGCCGCTCCCGAAATTCCGGAGCCGGTCGCATCCGCAATGGCTGCGCCGGCGTCAGCGCGGGCAACGCTGGAGGAACGATTCGGCACGCAATGGGTCGTCTGGATCGGCGGCCTTGCGCTCGCGCTCGGCGCCATTTTTCTTGTCCGCTATACCGTCGAGATGGGACTGCTTGGTCCCGGCGTCCGGATATTCCTCGCCGCGATTTTCTCAGCACTCTTGATCACCGCCGGCGAGTGGGCGCGGCGGAACGAGGTCGCTGCCGGTATCGTCCCTATTCCAAGCCAGCACATTCCCGGCATTCTCACCGCAGCCGGCACGGTTGCAGCCTATGCGACCGTCTATGCCGCTTTCGCGCTCTACGGTTTCCTGTCGCCGGCCTCCGCGTTCATCCTCCTCGGCCTTGTAGCGCTGGCGACATTGGCGGCCGCGCTCCTGCATGGCCCGGCGCTCGCGGGACTCGGCGTGGTCGGCGCCTTCGTCACTCCTGTCCTCGTCAGCACGGGTTCGGCGGACTACTGGGCGCTCTATTTCTATCTCGCTGTTGTCATGGCCGCGGCCTTCACACTGGCGCGCATGAGACTCTGGCGATGGCTTGCGGTCACCGCGACGGCGATGGGCGTGCTCTGGACGTGGGCCGGCGCCGAACCCGACCACATCGAGGCGCTGACGGCGCATTTGTTTCATGTCGTCGCGGGTTTTGCATTGGCGGCTGCGCTTATCGTGTCAGGGCTGAAATACGGACCTCCCGCCGAACCTGGAAAAATTGACGGCGTATCCTCAGGCTCGATCGGCGCATTTCTGTTTGCCGCGGCGTTTCTGGTCATCAACAGCGACCACGACAGCACGGCACTCGCGGTATTCACGCTCCTTTCGGCGGCGACGGTTGCGATCACCTGGCGCACAGATGCGGCACTCTGGGCATTGCCCGCCGCAGGCGTCTTTACTGCGGCGGTCATGATTCAGTGGGCGGCTCCCGAATTCGTGGAGACGCTCCTGCTTTCGCCCGGCGTGACACGCGGCGCCATCCCCGACCCGCCCGCGGGAGCGACATTGCATCTGGTTTTCGGCGCCGCACTCGCGGTGATCTTCGGATTGCCGGCCTTCGCCACGCAGGGCCGCACCGCAACTGCGCTCAATGCGCAGCTATGGAGCCTGACCGGCGTCGTTGTTCCCATCGTCATCCTGATTGCGCTTTACCTGCGAATTGCCAACCTCGACCGTTCGATTCCATTTGCCCTGCTGGCGCTCGCTTTGGCCGCACTCTTCGGCTACGCGACCGAATATCTGGGCAAACGACAACCGCAGCCGGGCCTGGCGTCGGCAGCGGCCATTTACGCGGCGGGCGCGGTTGCCTCGCTCGCGCTGGCGCTGACATTCGCGCTCGACAAGGGCTGGCTCACCGTCGGGCTCGCATTGATGGTGCCCGGCATCGCATGGATTTCGGAGCGGCGGCCCTTGCCCGCGCTGCGCTATCTGGCGGCGGCTATCATTGCCGTTGTGCTGTTGCGCGTCGGCTACGAGCCGCGCATCGTTGGCCGCGACGTCGGCACGACGCCGATCTTCAACTGGCTACTCTACGGGTATGGCGTGCCGGCCGCATCGTTCTGGTATGCGGGCTATCTGCTGCGCCGACGCGCCGACGATATGCCCACACGCCTGGCCGAAGCAGCCGCAATCCTGTTCACGGTTCTGCTCGTGCTGCTGCAAATTCGCCATTACATGAACAATGGCGACATCTTCCGGCAATCGGCAGCCCTGGCGGAAATCGCCATGCAGGTTTCCGTCGGGTTTGCGATGGCGATCGGGCTCGAGCGCCTGCGTATGCGAACCAATAGTGTTGTGCACAACGCCGGCGCGCTTCTGATCTTCGCGGCAACCCTGCTAGCAACGCTGTTCGGTCTGGTCGTAGGCGTCAACCCGATGCTTACGGGTCGACCGGTCGGAGGAGTGTTCTTCAATCTGGTTCTGCTTGGCTATGGCATTCCGGCACTGCTCGCCGCGATACTTGCCTTGATCGCACGAAACAGCAGGCCCCTCGCCTACCGTGCCGTCGCCGCGACGACGGCGGTCGGTTTGGCATTGATGTACCTCGGGCTCGAGGTGCGGGCGCTGTTCCACGGCGAAATTCTCACGCGCGGCGCAACGACCGACGCCGAGCAATACACTTATTCCGCGGTCTGGCTCGTCTTCGGCGTATTGCTGTTGATCGCGGGTTTCCGGCTGCAATCGCAGCCTGCGCGCCTTGCCTCCGCCGCGGTTGTCGCGCTGACCATCGGCAAGGTTTTTCTGGTTGATATGTCGGACCTGACCGGTATTTTCCGCGCGCTTTCTTTTATCGGCCTCGGCGCGGTCTTGGTTGGCATCGGCTGGATTTACCAGCGCATGCTGTTCCCCGCGCGCAGGAACGCTATAACGTCGGGGTAACCGACGCGGGGAGTGGCATGAACAAGAGCGCGAAGACCTACGGCGTCGTCACGCCGGACGTTCTGAAAACATATGACGGCCTTTCGTTTCTCCAGGCGATCATCGCCGGTAAATTGCCCAATCCGCCAATCAGCGAGCTGATGGGCTTTCACCTCGCCGAGGTAGAAGACGGCCGCGCGGTCTTCGAAGGCCTGCCGGACTTCCGGCATTACAACCCGATCGGGACCGTGCACGGCGGTTTTGCGGCAACGCTTCTCGATTCGGCGCTTGGCTGCGCGATCTTTTCGACGGTCGCCAAGGGCGACACCTGGACCACGCTCGAGCTGAAATTCAATTTTGTTCGGCCCCTGAGCAAGGACACCGGCCTTGTTCGCGCGGAAGGCCGCATCGTGCACCGCGGTCGCACGGTCGCAACATCGGAAGGCGACCTTAAGGACCGCGCGGGCAAGCTTTATGCGCACGCCACGACGACGTGCATGATCTTCCCTGCAAAAGGCCGATGATCAGTTGTTGTTTTCGGCGGCGAGCGACGGACGCAAGCCCAGCGGCTGCGCGGCCTGCGGACGTTGCACGCTGTGCGCGACGGTTGTTCGGCCGTGCCGCGTGAAGTCGCAGTAGGCAAAACCCAGCCCCGATACCGATCCGCGGAAACTGTTCGCGCTCGTGCGCTCCAGGTTGAAACAGGGCTGCATCGGCAGGCCACGCAGCGAAGCGCAGACCGACTCGCCTTTGACTTGCAGCGTATTGGCCGGCAGGTACGCGTGCCGTACCTCGCCTGAGCCCTGGAACTGGATGGAGCCGGTGACAGAGCCATCGGCGTTCACGCGGCCCAACCCGCGCGTGCCCTCGAAACAGGTGTAGTTGAACATTTTTCCGATGACGAAGCGGCGGGCTTCCTCGGCGGACATCTCGCCCGCCACTGCCGGTACCGCGGCCAAAAGGCCGACCGTCAAAGCAAAACTACGCACCATCCCCGTACTCCAACTGACGCAACAGTTTACAGCACCGCTGGCCCGAAATTTAGGCCTAACAAATTATGCACGGCTTTCGTCGACAAATCCTGAACGTATTTACCCGATTTTGACTACGATCCTACCCCGGACCGCCCCCGAAACGATCTCGGACGCTGCCCCGAACACGTCTGAAAGGCCTATTTCCCGAGTCATTAAGGCCAGTTTTTGACGGTCTAGGTCCGTTTCCAGCCGTTTCCAGGCTTCCCGGCGCCGATCGGGGGGGCACATCACAGAGTCGATGCCGTAAAGACACACCCCGCGCAGAATGAAGGGCGCCACAGACCCCGGCAGGTCCATGCCGCCGGCAAGCCCACATGCGGCGACTGCTCCGCCGTAGCGGGTCAGCGACAGCAGGTTTGCGAGTGTGGTCGACCCAACAGCATCGATTGCACCCCCCCAGCGCTCTTTTGCCAGGGGCTTGGCAGGACCGGCCAACTCCTTGCGCTCGACGATCTCGGTGGCACCCAGCCCTTTCAGGTAGTCAGCCTCCTGCGGACGACCTGTCACGGCGTGGACGGTAAACCCGCGTTTAGAGAGGACCGCGATGGCGACGGACCCGACGCCACCAGCAGCCCCAGTCACAGCAATCGGGCCGCTGGAAGGGGTGACGCCGTGGCACTCAAGCGCCATCACCGCCAGCATCGCCGTGTAGCCGGCAGTGCCGGTCGCCATCGCCTCGCGCGCGCTCATTGTCTTCGGCAGGGGCACGAGCCAGTCGCCCTTCACGCGCGCCTTTTCGGCGTAGGCACCGAGATGCGTCTCACCGCAGCCCCAGCCGTTTAGGATGACCTTGTCACCCGGTTTCCATGCCGCGTTGGCGGACGATTCCACCGTGCCGGCGAAGTCGATTCCCGCGATCATGGGGAAACGCCGCACCACCGGCGCCTTGCCGGTGACGGCGAGACCATCCTTGTAATTGACCGTCGAATATTCGACACGAACGGCCACGTCGCCGTCCATCAAGTTGGCTTCGTCAAAATCGGTGAGAGCGGCCTTCGTGCCGCTCTCCGCTTTCTCAATCACAATCGCTTTGAATACCGCCACGTGCGCCTCGCCGGTTCACCCCGGCATTCTTGGCGCGGCACGGACCCGGGCGCAAGCGCTCAGGCGGGAACCGGCGCGGCCCGGACGACCGGCCTTTCGATGATCGGAAGATTGATGACGGCCGAGATGATGCCGAGCGCAATAGACAGCCACCAGATCACCTCGTAGGAGCCGGTGCGCTCGAACAATACGCCGCCAAGCCATACGCCAAGGAACCCGCCAACCTGGTGACTAAAAAACGCAAAGCCGAACAAAGTCGCCATCCATCGCGTGCCGAACATCAACAGAACAAGCCCGGATGTCGGCGGCACGGTTGAAAGCCACAACAAGCCCATCGATGCGCCGAACACGACCGCCGAAACTGACGTGACAGGGAGCGAAATAAAGACTGCAACTGCCAGCGATCGCAGCAGATAGATAACCGACAGGAGGTAACGCTTCGGCATCTTGTCACCAAGCCAGCCCGCGGCGATCGAGCCGAAGATATTGAACAATCCAATGACACCGATCGTCCAAGCGCCGGCGTCGACCGAAAGACCGCGGTCCACTAGGTAGGAGGGCAAATGCACCGTTATGAAGAGCAACTGGAAGCCGCACGTGAAGAAGCCGAGTACGAGTAGCACGTAGCTGCGATGGCCGAATGCTTCGGACAGCGCCTGCACAAGCGATTGCTTCTGCGCCCCGCCCGGCGTCACGGTGACGTCCATCGGCGGCGTTTGCACGCCAAAAGCGCACGGAATCATCAGAAGCGTGAACAGGCCGAGCGCTATCAGCGCATGCTGCCAGCCGAGAAGACCGATCAATCCGACCGCCAGCGGCGAGAACAGGAATTGCCCGAATGAGCCGGCGGCCGTCCCGACACCGAAGGCAAAGCCACGCCATTCGGTCGGCATCAATTTACTGAAAGCGGCCAGCACGAGGGTGAACGACGTGCCTGCGATGCCGAGACCGGTGAGAACGCCAGCAGAGAGATCGAGCATGCCCGGCGTCGTTGAAAAGGACATCAGCACGAGTCCGGAGCAATACAGCACCGCCCCGATCGACAGCACGCGCAGCGAACCGAAGCGGTCGGCGATGGCGCCGGCGAAGGGAGTCGCCGCGCCCCAGATCAGAACCTGGATGGCAAGCGCAAGCGCGAACACGTCGCGGCCCCAGCTGTAGGCCGACGACATCGGTGTGAGAAAAAGGCCAAGCGCCGCGCGTGGTCCGAAGCCAATTGCGCCGATCAGGCAACCGCAGATGATAATGACCAGCGGCGTGCGCCATGCGCTCACCGCGATCGTTTTCCCCGCCGTTGATTGCACTGACATTGAATTGCTCCGGCCGGATGATTGCGCGGAACATATAGGTTCATTCGGCACCGCCAAAACGAAAATTCGTGATCGTCCGCATTTGCGCAGCGTATACGCCGTTTGTACGACGCGCTATCTGCGAGCGCTCTGGCGCAGCGACGCCTGTCCTTCTTCCGATTTAAGCCATTCTTTGCTGTGGCTTACCGGGCCTTGCGCCTCTTCCTTGGCGGCCTCCTTCTCGGTCTCCACAGGATCGCCCCAGGTCGGTTCATCCTCACCGTCGCCCCATGCGCGTGGGCGATAGAAGGTATGCACGCCGAGCTTATAAACTTTCTTCATCTCGTTAACCCAATCCGGGTGGACCCAATAGGCGTGGTAGTGGGTCGATTTCGATACCTCCGGCATCCAGAGCTTGCCGTCGAGCATGTCGTGCGCAATTCGCTTGGCGCGCTCCCAGGCGTCGGGTTCCGTGACGATGTCGGGGATGCCGTCGCAGGCGAAGGTGAACTGGCACGCCAGGTGCCGGCCGGAATTTTGATAGACCACGCCGCAGACATCGTTCGGATAGAAGGGCGAGAAGACGCGGTTCATGACAACCTGCGCCACCGCGATCTGGCCGCGGACGGATTCGCCACGAGCCTCGAAGTAGACGGCATTGGCAAGACACTTCTCGGCCTTGGCACGCGCGGTCCCCGTGAGCGCTAACCGCTCCGCCGGAGATCGCGGCCGCTGGTCGACGCCGGTTACTTCGCCTTTGCTCGCGACGCTTTCGCCGCCCTTGTTTTCGTCGCCTGACAGCGATGGTGACAGAGCCGACTGCTTGATATCGGGATCGCCGCGCGACGCGAGCACGACCGGTGCTTCGCCCGGCGCCCAAGGCGCGATTTTTGGTGCGATCTTTCCGCTGCCGGCCGCGATTGACTCGGCGCCGAAAAATAGCTCGGTCGCATCCTTGCGCGATGCGTGTTGCGACGCCGTCGGCGTCAGGTTTGCCGGTGGAATGTCCGCGTAAGGAATATCAACGTCCGGCGTTGCCGTCCGCTGATCGGGGGCCGGGACAAATTCGTATTGCGCGTATGGATCGAAGCGTGCGTTTTCATCTTTCTTGAGCGAAGCGTCGACCTCGGCCTGCGGCACGGGCTCGATATCAAGCGCCGGCGGCAACGGCGGCATTGGATCACGCGGGCGCACGACCAGGGAGTCACGCTTGGTCTTGCGATTGGGCTTCGGAAACTGAATCGGCGCCATCGGATCGCCGAGCAACTGCCTGCCGATCGAGCCGGTAATATCGGCCGGGTCGAAATTCGCCAGGGCATAGATCGGCGGATGCGGAATACTGGTGCCGATCGGCCGCGGCAGGATGAACATGGCCGCATGGATCGTGCCAAACGGCGATGCGATCAGATGTTGCTGCCAGCGCTTGGCGACGGCCGGCTGCCGCGCAAGCAGGGCACCGAGATCCTGAAAGCCGATCGTGTCCGGAGAGATCGCGAGCAGCGCGAGCCCAATGGCGAACGACGCAGCACTCGGCCGCCGACGCAAAGGCGAAACTACTCCCCGTCCGCTCAACGCCACAACGCAACGTCCTGCCACCGCCCGCCGCCGGGTGGCGACAACGCGACATGTTTTTTATGAACCGATTAACCTTGCGAAGGTGTTAACCGACGGCGTGCACGCGACGCTGTCGTAAACGCTTGGTCAACGGCCGATCAGGTGCGCGGCAATGAAGTTCCCGGCTAGAAAGAGGGCGACGCCTGCGGCACATCCCAGACCAAGCGCGCGCTCCGGGATAAGCTCCGGCACCGGCTGCTGCCGAACGACGCGAATCACGAGGAGGCCGGCTGCCACCACAAAGGCATAGACGATGAACGGATGCGCGAGGATGCCCTGTCCGAATGGCCGCCGCTCGCCCAGCAGGCCAAAGCCAAGCCCCGCGATGCAGACCGCGCCATACCAGTAGCCCGAAAGCCTTCCGCTCCGGTTCATCCCGCCGGTCTGCGTCCTGCCGTTGTGCCTCGGAAAATCACACCAAATGATACCCCGTGGGACCGTCAACGAATGGGAAAGAAGAATTAACTATATCGCAATCGCTGCATCCCAATATCGCCAGAGGTAATTTTAGGACCAGCATGTTCGTGTCACTCCTGCCGTCGACTGCCGTAGGTCAACAGTTGATCGTCGGCATGTGCCTTGTCGCCTTCCTCCTGGCCTGCCTCGCCTATCGGCGCCTGCGCAACCAGAACCGCAGGATCTCGACTGCACTGAACAACATGTCCCAGGGCTTGAACATGTTCGACGCGCAGGGTCGCATTACCCTGCTCAATGCTCGCTACCTTGAGATGTACAAACTTGATCCCAAGGTCGTGAAACCGGGCTGCACGCTCAAAAGGCTGATCGAATATCGCAAGGAGACCGGGCTGTTTTCCGGCGACGTGGACAGCTACGTCCAGAAAATTCTCGACGCGATGGCGCAGGGCACAAGCCAGTCACATTACGTCCAAGCAAGCGATGGCCGCATCGTGCTTGCCAAGAACGAGCCTTTGGCAGGGGGCGGCTGGGTTTCCACGCACGAGGACGTAACGGAGCAGCGCCATGCCGAGCAGGAACGCGCCGCTATCCGCAGCCAGGAGCAGCGGCGTGCGACAATCGACTCCGCCATCGCCTCGTTCCGTCCGAATATCGAGAAACTCCTGTCCAGCGTCAGCAGTAGTGCTGCGGCCATGCGCTCGACTGCACGCGCCTTGTTCGGCTCGTCCGAGCACACCTCGCAGCGCGCGGAGAGCGCGGTTCAGGCCTTCAATGAAGCATCCGCGAACGTTGAGACTGCTGCGGTTGCGGCAGACGAGTTGTCGCGCTCAATCGGCGAGATTAGCCGCCAGCTGACGCAAACCAGCAGCGTCGTCGGGCTTGCGACTAACGAGGCGCGTGCGACCGATAGTGAAATTGCAGGTCTCGCGGACGGCGCGCAGAAGATCGGCGACGTAGTCAAGTTGATCCGTAACATTGCCGAGCAGACGAATTTGCTCGCGCTCAACGCCACGATCGAAGCGGCCCGCGCAGGCGAAGCCGGCAAGGGCTTTGCGGTGGTTGCGTCCGAAGTGAAATCGCTGGCGGTACAGACGGCCAAGGCCACCGAGGACATCGCCAGTCATATTCTCGCTGTTCAGGAATCGACGTCGGGCGCGGTCGAAGCGATCCGCCAGATCGCCGCGCGCATGCAGGAGATCAATGGCAACACGTCGGCCGTCGCCGTTTCGGTCGAGCAGCAGAACCTGGCAACCGGCGAAATCTCGCACAGCGTCACAAGCGCGGCCGAGGGCACAAATCACGTTGTGTCGGTGCTTGGCGAGGTCGCGGGTGCGGCTACGCAGACGCGCAGCTCGGCCGAGGTCGTGCGTGATGCCTCCGAAGCGGTCGAACATGCGGTCGCCGACTTGCGGGTGGAAGTCGGGGACTTCCTTGGCAAGGTGGCCGTTTAGGGCTTTGCGAAGTCGCAAATCAGACTTGAGCTGAATAGCCGCCGTCGATGGCGATCGCCACGCCGGTGACGAAGTCCGAGGCGGGCGACGCCAGGAATACGGCAATTCCCGCAAAATCGCCCGGAACTCCCCAACGCTGGGCCGGTGTGCGAGCCAACACCCTCTCGTGCAGACCCTGGACCTGCTTCCGGGCCCCTTGGGTCAGCTCGGTATCGATCCACCCGGGTAAGATCGCATTGACCTGGATATTGTCCTTCGCCCAGGCGACCGCCATCGATTTCGCCAATTGAACGATGCCGGCTTTGCTTGCGGCGTAGGGCGCAGCATAGGACGAGGCGAACACCGACATCATCGATCCGATATTGATGATCTTGCCGCCGCCAGCGCGCACCATGTGAGGATAGACGGCCTGCGAGCAGAGAAAGGTGCTGGTGAGATTGGTGTTCATCACCAAATGCCAATCCTGCGCTGTCAGATCTTCGGGCTGCTTGCGGACAGTGGTCCCGGCATTGTTAACAAGGATGTCGAGCCGGCCGAACCGCTCGACGGCTGTCTGGATTGCCTGACGGCACGCTTTTTCATCTACGACATCCAGATCCATAAATTCCGCTTGCGCCCCGAGTGACCGAAGCTCCGACAGGGCCGATTGTGCTTTGGTCTTGTTTCGGCCTGCGATGACGATCGACGCGCCGGCCACGGCCAGACCCTTGGCCATGCCAAGACCGATGCCCCCATTGCCGCCGGTTATGAAGGCGACTCGATTCTTCAGGTCAAAGATTGTCATTGCGAACCCGTGCTAGGCTTGACTGGCGACCGCCTTGCCGAGCGCAGCCTGGGCCGCGGCAAGACGCGCGATCGGTACGCGGAACGGCGAACACGATACATAGTCGAGCTTGGATTCGTGGCAGAAGGCAACCGAAGCGGGGTCGCCACCATGCTCACCGCAGATGCCGACCTTGAGCTTCGGACGCGTCTTGCGGCCGCGCTCGACCCCGATCTTCACGAGTTCACCGACACCCTGCGGGTCGATCGATACGAACGGATCGACCGGCAGAATTCCCCGCGCGGTGTAAATTCCGAGAAAACTCGCCGCGTCGTCGCGCGAAATACCGAAGGTCGTTTGCGTGAGATCGTTGGTGCCGAACGAGAAGAATTCGGCGGTTTCGGCGATTTCGCCCGCCATCAGCGATGCGCGCGGCAGCTCGATCATCGTGCCGACCTGATAATTGACCTTGGCGCCCTTTTCTTTCGCAACCGCCCGCGCCATCGCGTCGATGTGCGATTTCACCAGGTCGAATTCCGCCCTGGTGGCAATTAGCGGAACCATCACCTCCGGTACAACCGGCTTGCCGGTGCGTTTGGCAACATCGACTGCCGCCTCGAAGATCGCGCGTGCCTGCATCTCGGCAATTTCGGGATAGGCAATCGCGATGCGGCAGCCGCGGAACCCGAGCATCGGATTGAATTCGGAGAGCTCGCTGGCACGCGCCGCGAGTTTCGCCGGATCGGCCCCCATAGCGGCGGCGACTTCCGCAATTTCCTCTTTGCCATGAGGCAGGAACTCATGCAGCGGCGGATCGAGCAGCCGGATGGTCACGGGCCGCCCGGCCATGATCTCAAACAGCTCGACGAAATCGGCGCGCTGCATCGGCAGCAATTTGGCGATTGCCGAGCGGCGCGTTTTCTCGTCGTCGGCAAGGATCATCTCGCGCACCGCCTGGATGCGGTCCTCGTCGAAGAACATGTGCTCGGTTCGGCAGAGACCAATGCCCTCGGCGCCAAAACGGACGGCCGCTTTCGCGTCGGCCGGCGTATCGGCGTTGGCACGCACGCCGAGCTTGCGGACCTTGTCGGCCCAGCCGATCAGGGTGGCAAATTCTCCGGACAGCTGTGGCTCGATCATCTCGACCTTTCCAGCCAGCACCTGGCCGGTCGATCCGTCGACCGTGATGTAATCGCCTTTTTTGAAGGTCTGCCCGCCGGCCGTCATCGACCCGCCGGCATAGTCCACGCGCAGCGAGCCGGCGCCTGACACGCACGGCTTGCCCATTCCACGCGCAACAACGGCAGCGTGCGAAGTCATGCCGCCTCGCGTGGTGAGGATGCCCTCGGCCGCATGCATGCCGTGGATATCCTCGGGTGACGTCTCGACGCGCACCAGAACGACCTTCCTGCCATCTGATTTGAGTTGCGCCGCTTCATCCGGCGAAAAAACGATCTCGCCGCTGGCGGCTCCGGGCGACGCCGGCAGGCCCGTGGCGATAACCCGCCGATGCGCGCGCGGATCGATGGTCGGGTGCAGAAGCTGGTCGAGGGCGAGCGGATCGATACGCAACACCGCGTCGCTCTTAGAAATCAACCCTTCATTGGCGAGCTCGACCGCAATGCGTAACGCCGCTTTCGCGGTGCGCTTCCCGGATCTTGTCTGCAGCATCCAGAGCTTGCCCTGCTCCACAGTAAATTCGAGGTCCTGCATGTCGCGGTAGTGGCGCTCGAGCACGTTGTAGATACGTTTGAGCTCGGCAAAGGCCTTGGGCAGCGTGTACTCCATCGACGGCTTGTCGGAGCCCGCCTCCTTGCGCGCCTCTTCGCTGATTTCCTGCGGCGTGCGGATGCCGGCGACGACATCTTCGCCCTGCGCGTTGATGAGGAACTCGCCGTAAAGCTTCTTTTCACCCGTCGATGGATTGCGCGTGAAGGCAACGCCGGTCGCCGAGGTGTCGCCCATGTTACCGAAAACCATGGCCTGCACGTTGACGGCCGTACCCCAGTTTTCGGGGATATTGTGAAGCCTGCGATAGGTGATGGCGCGCTGGTTCATCCATGAGCCGAACACAGCGCCGATCGCGCCCCAGAGCTGTTCATGCGGGTCCTGCGGAAAATCGTGGCGCAGCTCGTCCTTGACGCGCTTCTTGTAGCGCACAACCAGCTCGGCCCAGTCGTCGGCAGAGAGATCGGTGTCGAGGCTGTATCCCTGACGCTCCTTGTGGTGATCGAGCAGCTCCTCGAAATGCTCGTGCCCGACGCCCAGAACGACGTCCGAATACATTGTGATGAAGCGCCGATAGCTGTCATAGGCGAAGCGCCGGTCACCTGATTTTTTTGCTAGCGCTTCGACGGTCTCATCATTGAGACCGAGGTTGAGCACGGTATCCATCATGCCCGGCATTGAGGCACGCGCGCCCGACCGCACCGAGACTAATAGCGGGTTGGACTTGTCGCCGAAGGTTTTGCCCGTGATGCGTCCGACCTGGGCCAGCGCCTTCTCGACCTGGCCGCGCAGAATCGCCGGGAACTGCTTGTCGTTCGCGTAATAATAAGTGCAGACGTCGGTGGTGATCGTGAACCCTGGCGGGACCGGCAGGCCGAGATTTGCCATTTCGGCGAGCCCTGCGCCCTTGCCGCCGAGCAGGTTGCGCATCGAGGCCTTGCCCTCGGCGCGGCCGTCGCCGAAGCTGTAGACCCACTTGCCCTTGGCTTGCCCGCTGGCCGGCTTTGTTTTGCGCCGGGCGGACTTCCGTACGGTCTTTTTCTTTGATTTTGCGCTGGCGCGCGGACGTTTTTGTTGGGCCATGGGTCAATAGCTATCGGTAGGAACGACGGCCCTTAAGAACACTTCCGAACAGGTCGGCGCAAGCCGGAATTTGGGCTACTTGAAAAGTCCGAGACCGAGGAGCCCGGCAGCGATGAGATAGACCGCGACGATGATGTTGAGCAGGCGCGGAATGACAAGAATGAGAATACCGGCGATGAGAGCGATAATTGGCTGCAAATGCGCAATACCGATGACCATGATGAGCTCCTCAATTGGCTGGCAACCGAAAGAAACGACGAGACGGCGGCAGTAGTTCCCTTGGCGTCACACGCGGTACTTAGGAGCGCGCCCGAAGCGAGCGCTAGCCTTCGATCTTCGAAAAATCCCCAACGGTGCGGGTCGCCTCACGGATTTCGTTGAGCAGTTTGAGACGATTCTCGCGTAAGGCCTTGTCGTCCACGTTGACCGTCACCTTGTCGAAGAAGGCATCGACGCGCGGGCGAAGTTTGGTCGTGGCCCGCATCGCCCCGGCGAAATCCTCCTTGCCGATGGCGGCAGACGCTTCCTTCCTGGCGACATCAATGCCTTCAGCGAGTGCCTTCTCTTCCGGCAACTGGTAGCGCTTGGCGTCTGGAACGCCGGTATATTCGCGCTTGTCCTTCTTCTCCTCGATGCGAATGATGTTGGTCGCCCGCTTGTAGCCGGCAAGCAAATTCTTGCCATCGTCGGTGTCAAGAAATTTTCCGAGCGCCTCAACCCGGCGAACGATCATCAGCAGGTCGTCCTGGCCCTCGAGCGCGAATACCGCGTCCACGAGATCGTGCCGTGCGCCCTGCTCGCGCAATTGCACTTTCAGGCGGTCTGCGAAGAACGAGAGAAGGTCGGCGGATACACCGGAGATTTTTGTCAGACGGAGCCGCAACGAATTGTCGAGCACAATGCGAATGACGCCCAATGCGGCGCGGCGAAGTGCATACGGGTCCTTGCTGCCTGTCGGCTTCTCGTCGATTTTCCAGAAGCCAGTAAGCGTATCGATCTTGTCGGCGAGCGCGACCGCGATTGACACCGGATCGGACGGGACAAGATCGTCCGGTCCTTTCGGTTTGTAGTGATCCTCGCTGGCGTGCGCGACCGCCTCATCTTCGCCTTGCGCTTCCGCGTAATAGCGGCCCATCAGGCCCTGCAACTCCGGGAATTCACCGACAACGTCGGTCAGCAGGTCAGTCTTGCAAAGTTGCGCGGCGCGCTCGGTCTTTGCGACGTCGGCGCCGACCAGGGGCGCCAGCTTGCCGGCAAGCGCCATAATGCGTGCGATGCGCTCGGCCTGCGTGCCAAGTTTTTCATGGAAGACAATCTGCGCGAATTTCGGCAGACGGTCTTCGAGACGCGTCTTGAGGTCGGTCTCGTAGAAAAACTTTGCGTCGGACAGCCGCGCGCGGATCACTCGCTCGTTGCCGGCGACGATCGCCTTGCCGCCGTCTGTCGCTTCCTCGTTGGCGATCAGAATGAACTTGTTGACGAGCTTGGCCGTCTGCGGATCGCGCAGCACAAAGCATTTCTGGTTGTTGCGGATGGTGGCGCGGATCACTTCTTCCGGAATCGCCAGAAACGCCTTGTCGAAGCTGCCCATCAGCGTCACCGGCCATTCGACAAGACCGGCGACCTCGGCCAGGAGGCCTTGGTCTTCGACGAGCTCAAAGCCTTGCGCGAAGGCCAGATTTTTCGCGTCGGCCAGAATGATGTCGGCGCGCCGCGCCGGATCGAGCACGACCTTGGCTTTTTCGAGCTTGGCCATGTAATCGTCGAAGTGCCGTACCTTGAGCGGCGCCGGCGCCATGAACCGGTGGCCGCGCGTTTCGTCGCCGGCCGCCAGGCCGCCCACGCTGAAGCGCACGACGTCCGGCTCTTCAGTCTCGGGCCCGAAGGTCGCGATGATGGAATGCAGCGGACGCACCCAGTTCAGCCGCCCGGAGCCCCACCGCATCGACTTCGGCCACGGAAATGTCTGTACGACGTCCGGGATAATCTCGGCGATGACGTCAATCGCCCTCCTACCCTGTTTCTCGATCACCGCGACGTAGAAATCGCCCTTTTTGTCGGGCTGTATCTTGGCGTCCTTGATCGACTTGAGCCCGGCCGCTTTCAGAAACCCGGCAATTGCGTTTTCCGGAGCCCCGACGCGTGGCCCTTTCTTTTCGTCCTTGATGTCTGGCTGGCGCGCAGGGATGCCGTGCACCGACAGTGCAAGACGCCGCGGCGTCGCGAAGGCCTTGGCGCCCTCGTAGACGAGGCCCGCCGCCACCAGCCGGTCGGTCACCAGCTTGCGCAGATCCTCGGCCGCGCGCGCCTGCATGCGCGCCGGGATCTCTTCGGACAAAAATTCAAGTAGCAGGTCGGGCATATCGGAGGAATTCGGTGTTCGCGCGGGCTTGCCTAGCAAGGCGGCCCGCGGCTGTCACGCGTGCCCGCAGGTTTTACCAGCCCCCTCCACCGCCTCCTCCTCCGCCGCCGCCAGACCCACCGCCTCCACCGGAGAAGCCGGACGAGCCGGACGAGACCGGCACCGCGCTGGCCAGTGCGCTGCTTACGCCCGCGATCGACGATGAAACCGAGCTGCTGAAGTTGCTGCTCGACCAGCTGCCCGAGCTCCAACCGGAGCGGTAGTGGCTCATCGGGTCCGAATCGTCCGGATGCGCGCGGCGGAGCGCGGAGGCAAAAGCATCCGACCAGGGCTTCTCCACGTCGAGCGCGACCGCATAAGGCAGCAATGCTTCAAAACGTTCAGCGGTGATTTCAGGGGCGTTCAGATTGAGGCGATCGGATTCAGCGGTCTGGAGATAGAGTCGCAGGCCGTCAAGCTGATCCATGACCGGGCGGCCGAGAGCGGTCGGCGCGCGCAGCAAATAGACGAACAGGCCGTTCACCATCGCAAACCCGCCGACCAGTGCGAAGGAGAACGGATAGTTCTCAACGAAGGCCCAAAATGCGGGAAGCCCATCGATGAGCGCCTTTGGAGACCACTCCTTCAAAAGCGAATTCGCAATGGAAATGAAAATGGCCAGAAAGACGATCGACATCGCCCCCCGGATCAACCCATTGAGGCTCAGGCCAGAAAAAAGCATCTGGAGCAGGTGAACGAGAAACATCCCGACTATAAAACCGAAAAACGCAAAGCTGCCGAGGACCGTCAGGTCCTGATCCTGCAGTCCGCCGAATGCGAGCACGCCGCCAATCACGGCGGCCGTCATCGCGAGACCGGCAATCACATAACCCAGGTTGCGGCGGAAGAAGCGGTTGCGGTTTTCACGCTCGATGGTTTTTGTAAAGTTATCGCCGACTTTACCAATCGACTCGCCATGATCATCGCTGATAATCGCCAAACCACCTTGTCCATTCACCCAATCGAGGACCGCACGCTCGCCCACCGGAAGCCTGGCAGGCACTTCCTTGCCAATTGCCTTCAGCGTCAGCGTGCCGCTCGAGTCGTCGAATCGCAAAAGCCCGCGCACCGCGAGCGACAGGGCGGCCGCCGTAAATGCACGCCACTTGTCGCGGCCAAGGCCCCAGTTATGGATGTAGTTGGCAAGCGCCGGCGAGATATTTGGCGGCGGGTGGAACAACGGGATGATCGCGCCGCCCTTGGGATCGCGCCCGACCATCTCCCACGCAACGAAATAGTAGCCAAGCACGACAAGCAGGCCGAGACCGGCGAAGATCCAGGCACGGTTGTCTTTAAGACGATACCAAAGCAGCTGCGATTCGCTCGGCGGATCGACTGCCTCGGTCGGAAGTTCGGCGACGACGGTGAGGCCCTCTCCGGGCGCGAGCGACCGCGTTGTCGCGACCATCAAGGCGCCGGACGTATCGGTCGTCGCCCGCCAGCTACCCCCGCGCGCACCCAGGGGGCCGGTATAGGCGGTCCAGCGCAAAGGTCTTGCTCCGTCAGCGAGCTCGAGGCTGTAGTTCACCTGAAAAATCGGGAAACGCCAGAAATTCCCGGTGACGTTCCAGTTGAGTTCGGGCCTGCCATCGAACCAGCGGATCTGCCGGCCCGTCCGGTAGCGAAAGACATATGTGTGCTCGCCGCGCGGGACGTCTAAATTCTTGCTGCCGGCATAGATGCGAATGACGCCGTGCTGGCGGGTTGTTGAGTATCTCTCGGGCTTGCCGTCACGCTCGACGCCCAGCAGCTTGAAGTCCACTTCCCGCACCTTTCCGTCCGCACCTTTGAAGGTCAGCGGAAAATCGCGGTAAATGCCATGCCGTATCTCTCGCCCGTCCGCCTGGACCCGAATGGCCTCGGTGACCGTCAATTCGCCATCCTTGGCGACGCGGACCGTCGAATCGAATGAGTGAATGAGTTCGGCCGCAAAGGCGGTTTTCGCAAAAACCAGCAGGAAGGCGCCAGCAAACACCCGCCGGGCCCGACGGGATTTTGCAGCAGCGGGCCGGAGGTATCCCATCATCAGCGGAGTCCGTCAGCGAGTGCGTCCGGGCAACGCAACCTGCGGCACGTCACGCTGGGCCGCATCCGAGAGCTCGAAATAATCACGTGGAGCGAAGCCGAAAAGCCCAGCTACCAGATTCCCCGGAAACGACTGCACCAGAACATTCTGGTTTCGCACCGTCCCGTTGTAGTAGCGGCGCGCCATCTGCAGCTCATCTTCGAGCTGGCTCAGCTCGTGCTGCAATTTCAGGAAATTCGCGCTGGCCTTGAGGTCCGGGTAGTCCTCAGCCAGGGCGACGAGCTTGCCGATCGCAGCCGACAAAGCGCGTTCGGCCTGCGCGCGGCCTGCAACATCGTCAACGGGGACCTCGCGCGCAGCGTTGCGCAGGCGCGTTACCTCTTCAAGGACCGACCGTTCATGCGTGGCATATCCTTTGACTGACTCGACAAGGTTCGGAACAAGCTCCGAACGACGCTTGAGCTGGACGTCGATGCCGCTCCAGGCCTCATTCGCCATCTGGCGCGTGCGCACCAGGCTGTTGAATATGATGATCGCGTACAGCAGGACTGCTGCCGCGATGAAAACGAATGCCCAGAACAGCATGACCGGTCGGCGCCCCCATGCCGATTCAAATAATTATAGCTGCCAATTGCAGACGCCGACGCGTCCTCGCCGCGATGTGCACCGAAAATCTTATGATGCTCCGCCGCCCTCGGTCGCCAGCCACGCCTCACCGCACGCCTTGGCAAGCTCACGCACACGCAAGATGTAGCTCTGTCGCTCGGTCACCGAGATGACACCGCGCGCATCGAGAAGATTGAAGACGTGGCTCGCCTTGATGCACTGGTCATAGGCCGGCAGTGCCATCAAGTGGCGTTCTTTCTTGCCGTTGGCCCAGCCCGCGGCGAGATATTTCTTGCAGGCTGCCTCCGCCATCTTGAATTGCTCGAACAGCATTGCGGTGTCGGCGAATTCAAAATTGTGCCGCGAATATTCCTGCTCGGCCTGCAGGAAGACGTCACCATAGGTGACTTTTTTGTCGTCGTTGCGGCCGTTGAAATTGAGCGCGAACACGTTGTCGACGCCTTGCACGTACATCGCGAGCCGCTCGAGCCCGTAGGTAAGCTCTCCTGCGACCGGCGCGCATTCGAATCCTGCCACCTGCTGGAAGTACGTGAATTGCGACACTTCCATCCCGTCACACCAGCATTCCCAGCCGAGTCCCCAGGCGCCGAGTGTCGGGCTTTCCCAGTCATCCTCGACAAAGCGGATGTCGTGGATCTTCGGGTCGATACCGATCGCCTTGAGCGAATTGAGATAGAGGTCCTGAATGTCCGGCGGCGACGGCTTCAGGATCACCTGGAACTGGTAGTAGTGCTGAAGCCGGTTCGGATTCTCACCGTAACGGCCGTCCTTCGGCCGGCGTGACGGCTGCACGTAGGCCGCGTTCCACGATTTCGGGCCAAGCGCGCGCAACGTGGTCGCTGGGTGAAACGTGCCCGCTCCCACTTCCATGTCATAGGGCTGCAGGATCACGCAGCCCCAGTTGGCCCAGTACTGCTGCAGCGCAAGAATGAGCCCCTGGAAAGACCGGGACGGGTCCAGGTTGTCTGGATGCGTGCGCTCGCTGGCACGAAGTTTGGCTTCAGCCATCGGATAGAAACTGATTCTTAAGCACAGGAAGAGATTCGACCCTAGAGGCGGCCCCAAAAGGGGTCAAGTCGAGGCGAATTTACGTGCCGTTGAAGGGGCGGCTGCTACCCACACGATCCGAATGCGGGATCGCAGGGGGAGACCGCCGTGATCGAGTTTCAGATTATCGGGTGGGTGCTGATCGTGCTGTTCTTCACAGCCATGGTCGGCGGCCATCGTAGCATCACCAACCGTCATCTCGATTAGGTCAGGAAAGCCGATCGTCAGAGCCGATACTCGCCGGTCGCCGGATCGCGGCGCAAAGTCGGACGATTCTCGGCATCCGTAATTTTCGCCTTCACCCGCCTCGCCTGCTCAAGCTCTTCATTGATGCGGCGCGCTTCCTTAACGGCCCAATGCACGATCATCGCGCCGCCCAAAGCGGCGAGCGACCATTTCACAAAAGGCGACAACAGAAACGACGGCATGGCGAGCTCCGGTCAACGCGACGCCGCAACCTTGGGCGTGAAGGCGGCAATTTCGGGGCAACTGCCCCTGCGACCACGAGACAATAGCGCCCGGAAGGCGTCAAGCTGGCAGAATAGCCAGAGGATGCGGTAGGCTTTCTCGGGGGTTAATTTAATACGCGCCGCAACGGCCACCGCGACGAATGGCCGCCCGGCCCCCGGGAGGATCCATGAGCAACCCAGCAAAGCCCGTTTGGTCATTTTCGATTCTGGCCGCGGCACTCTTTCTGATGTCGCCGCTGCTGTCACAGCCGAGCGCGGCGGCGGACGCCTGGCCCAGCCGCCCGGTGAGATTCATCATCACGCTCGGGCCGGGAAGCGGCGTCGATATCGGCGCGCGACTGTTGGCCGATAAGCTTTCCGCAAAATGGGGGCAACCGGTCGTCGTCGAGAACCGCCCCGGCGGCGACGGCATGGTCGCCATCACCAGTTTTCTTCAGGCGAACGACGACCATGTGCTGCTGGTTTCGCCGGTGAGTTCCTTCACCGCCCACCCCTATTTCCACGACAAGCTCCCCTACGATCCGAAAGATCTTATTCCGATCGCCCGCATCACGAAGACCGTAGTCGCGGTGAGCGTGGCAACGTCACTCAACGTAAACTCACTCAAAGAGCTCGAGGCGCTTGCACGCGAGAAGCCTGGCCAGCTGAACTGGACGACCGCAACAGGTTTCACTGATTTCGTATTCGCCGGCTATCTGCACTCGGTCGGGCTGAAGATGGCCAAGGTGCCTTATAAGAACCCTGCTGGCGCCGCCACCGATCTCGCAGCCGGTGTAATCCACGTCTATATGCCGGCCTACGCGATCGTGCGGCCGCTGGTGGAGGCTGGCAAGCTGAAAGTGCTCGCGGTCACCAACCGCGAGCGCGCACCCGCCATCCCGGATATTCCGACCGCGGTCGAAGCAGGCTATCCGTCGCTGCAATTCGACGGACTGGTCGGACTGTTCGGTCCGCCGGGCATTGCCGACGCAGTCCGCAACAAGATTGCGGCAGACATCAAAGAGGCGGCGTCGGATCCTGAAATCGTCAAGCGACTGACCGCAACGGGACAGATTGTGGCGCCGGGCAATGCCGCGGAGTTCGCGGCGTCGATCGCCGAGCAGCGGGAGCAGGTGGCCGCCGTCGCAAAATTGTTCGGAAATAAACCGGTCCAGTAGGCTTAGAGGCCGTAGCGACTCCAAAGGGCGCGCACTTCCAGTGCCGATATCAGTTCGTCCGCAAGGCCCGGTCGATCTGCGATCGCGTCCGCAAAATTGACGCCGGGTAGCCGCCGTCCGAACAGCGAGCGTTCGGCGGAGATGAGAGGCGTATAAACCTTTTCGCCAAAGCGCTCACGCAAGGTCGACCGCAGATCGCCTATGCGATCGGCTAGCCCAAGCTCAATCGCTTTTTCGGCTGTCCAGAACTCCCCGGAAAACAGCGCCTTGTCCGAGCCACTGAGCTTGCCGCCGCGGCGCGCCTTCACCAGCCCGATGAAATGCTCATGGATGTCCTTCTGGATTGCCTTGATGCGTTTCACATCGTCTGGCTTTTCCGGGAGGAAGGGATCGAGCATGACTTTGCGGTCACCGGACGTGTAGAGCCTGCGCTCGACACCGAGCTTGTCCATCAATTTCGTAAAGCCGAATGTTCCGCCGACTACACCGATCGACCCGACGATCGAATACTGGTCGCAAATAATTTCGTCGGCCGCACAGGCCAGCATATAGCCGCCGGAAGCGCCGACATCCTCGACGAAAGCCAGCACTGGGATGCGTTTTTCTTCGGCCAATTGTCGGATGCGACGGTAGATCAGGTGCGATTGCGAGGGTGAGCCGCCCGGGGAATTTATGATGAGCGCAACGGCGCGGGCGCGCGGCATCTCAAAAGCGCGCTCCAGTGTCCGGGCAAAGGTCGACAAAAGGACTCCTGGCCGCAGCGGCGTGACCACGCCGATGACGCCGCTGATCCGCACAACCGGCACAACGGGGACATCGCTGCGGAAGCGGCGCGGCACCAGCCGGGCGAGAAATTGAATCATGCGTTTACCTGGATTGTGCGGGGGAACCGAGGGAACCTGCCATACCACTCAGATAGGTACCTGCCACCCATTTAGTCAAAGGCTGTGCACTCGCGTGTGACTCTACCGTTTGCCGACGGTCGCGGCGCATCAAATACCGGCGACCTGCATCGAAAGCGCAGGCGTTGCCTATTTTTTAACTTTGGAATGCTTTTTGCACCGTGGTTGGCGTGCCACGCGTTGTGACGCATTGAACAGGACGGCCCGATGGAGCCCAAGATCGCACTTTTCTTTCTTCTGATTGCCTGCGTTATTGGGCTTTCGCATTTAAATGACGAGGTTGTGGGCCGCATGCGGCGCCAGTTCGGCGAGGGGCGCTGGCGCGAAATTCTGCCGCGGCGGCGCAGAGTTTAGGCAACCTCATGTTTCCGCAATCTGCAGCGTTTTCGCGTCGCGCATGATCGCCTCCGCAACGGGGGTCGGCCGGCCTGCTTCATCGTTGAGAACGAGTGGCGGATAGCTCTTCCGTAAAGTACCGCCTCCTTTTTCGGCACGAACCAGCACCCGGATCGGAGCGGCGTCCTCCCGGGGATGCACCGGCAGCACCGCGATTGCGCCGAACACCGGCTGCAACGTTTCGATGACCTCATCCAAGGCGTCCGCGCGCCAGATCAGCACCAGCACGCCATTTGCCTTCAGAAGCCAGGCTGCGCTGTCGACCCAACGCTTGAGCAAGCCGGCCTCGCCGGAATACGCCAGCCGCCGACCGGGATCGGGAGAGACATTGTGACGGCGTGCGTCATGAAACGGCGGGTTCATCAGCACGCGGTCGAAGCTTTCCGGTGACAGGCCCGCTGATTTCAGGCTGTCGGTGCTCTCCGCATCGGCGCCAACAACGGTGACACGGTCTTCCAGCCTGTTGAGCCGCGCGTTGTGTCTCGCCAATGCGCAAAGCGCCGGATCGATCTCGACCAGTACCACCTTCATCCCCGGAGCGCGTGCGGCAATCGCAAAGGTGGCGGCGCCTACACCTGCACCAAGCTCGACCGTGCGCTCGGTCGCACGCGCGCACGTAGCGGCAGCGAGCAGGATGGCGTCATGGCCCACGCGATGACCGCGCAGCGGCTGACGCACGCGCAGTCTGCCACCGAGAATGGCGTCTTCGCTGGTTTCGCTATCAGTCATCATCGGCACGTAACTCGTGGCCCAGGCCGGCGTCTTCCAAAAGCTTACGCGCGCGAAGCTCGTGCTCGTCAGCGACAAGCAAGCGGCGCGGCAGCACTCCGAGCGAGCCCTCAAGCACGCTCATGTTCTGGTCAAAGACCATGGAACGGATCCCGGCGCCTTCCAGTAACGCCACCACCGCCGACACCAAAACTGCGTCATTCGTCCGGATCAATTCACGCATGTAATTTCTGTGTGCCTCAGCGAACGGAATATCCGGCTACTGCGGGTGTTGTCTGTGTCGCAGTCACGGCGCGTTTTGCCCACTGCACCTCGCATCAAATTTGCGGTAGGAGCCAATCTACCGCACTTGCCGCATGAGCATAGCGTTTCTATGCTCACTTTTTCTCAATGCCGGGAGATGTATTTTGGCCGTCGTCCTTCCCTTTGAAAGCCCGAACCCGGCCTCGCTCAATCGCCTTGTCGAACTGGTGGCGCCGGACATGGAGCGTGTCAACGTCACGATTCTGGCCCGCACCGGCTCCGAGGTCGCGATGATCCCCGAGGTGGCCAACCATCTTATTGCCTCCGGAGGCAAGCGGTTGCGTCCAATGCTGACGCTCGCAATGGCAAGGCTCGCAGGCTACGTCGGCGACGGCCATATCAAGCTCGCTGCAGCGGTCGAATTCATGCACACGGCGACGCTGCTGCACGACGACGTTGTCGACGAAAGCAACATGCGGCGTGGCAAGGTCGCCGCCCGTATGCTGTGGGGCAACGAAGCGAGCGTGCTCGTGGGCGATTTTCTTCTCGGCCAGGCATTCAAGATGATGGTCGAAGTCGCCGACCTGCACGCGCTCGAGATCCTCTCGTCGGCCGCCGCCGTGATCGCGGAAGGCGAGGTGATGCAGCTTGGCACGGCCAAGAACACGGCCACCAACGAAGACGAGTATCTGTCAGTGATCCGCGCCAAGACCGCCGAGCTTTTCGCCGCCGCCTGCGAAGTGGGGCCGGCGCTGGCCGCAAAGGAAAAGGCCGAATTGGCGGCTTGCCGGTCGTTCGGGATGAACCTCGGCATTGCGTTTCAGCTCATTGACGATGCGCTGGATTACGGTGGCAAGTCGGCCAAGCTCGGCAAAAACGTTGGCGACGACTTCCGCGAGGGCAAGATTACGTTGCCGGTTGTCCTGTCGTTTCGCCGCGGTAGCGAAAGCGAACGCAAGTTCTGGAATCGGACGCTGGGTGACGGCGATATCCGCGACGGCGATCTCGACCAGGCTCTTTCATTGATGGCAAAACACCACGCGATCGAGGATACGGTCGGACGCGCCCGGCACTACGGAGCAATCGCTACCGATGCACTCGCCCTGGTGCCGTCGTCGGATATCAAGTCGGCGCTGGAAGAAGCGGTCGCATTCTGCATCGGCCGCGCGCACTGACGCACCGTCCTTTTTCTATAGCGGCGAATATCCCGTTGCCGGATCACGCATCAGCTGCAGCCGGATGTTAGGATCGGGATCCTGACCGATGAACTTGCCGTAGTTGTAGACCGGCGGCGAACAACCGTTCGGCCGCGGCGCAGGCTGGCCGGGGAGGATGAAACTCCACGAAAACTGCTGCGGACGATCGACGCACTGTGCGCGCGCCTTTTTTGCCTGCGCGAGCGCGGGAGAGGCAGCGATGGTGAGCACCACAATCGAAGCCACCACCAGACGAGGCTTCTCCGCGTTTCGCCGGACAGGCGGCCGATTGCCAACCGTTTCCTGCAAAATCGGCGAATTCATGTTTTCCCCGAGACGGCTCCGATCGCGGCCGGTTGAACCCACCAATTTTTGCGCTCGCCTGCGATCTGTTGTGCCGCCGCTTCCGCCTGCTCGCGCGAGCCGAAAAGCGCAAAAC